>Ga0209990_10000045_pt1 | contig 120006 bp, 115 predicted proteins | sample NOAtaG_6_FD_187304 | JGI IMG/M metagenome (GOLD analysis project Ga0209990, IMG submission 187304) | Freshwater lake microbial communities from Lake Erie, under a cyanobacterial bloom - NOAA_Erie_Diel5S_2200h metaG (SPAdes) (version 2) | ecosystem: Environmental > Aquatic > Freshwater > Lake ... | reverse complement strand
GTCGACGCCGTCCATGATCCAAGCACGTTGCTCGGATCGTAGTCGAGCGTGGACGCCTGCCGGTTGCGGCCAGTGGGATTCGTGACCACGGTGCCATTGACCGGATGCAGCAGATTCGTTGGTGTCGAAGGCGACCCTGGCGGAACCGGCACGGTCCCCGACTGAATCTGCGCCGCGGTCAGTGTGGCAGCCTGGTTCTCGAGCAGCCCGTAGAACCGGGTGTATGTCAGGAACGGACTGATCGCCCCGATGTCGAACGTCATCGTCGCTGCACCCCCGGTGATTGGGCCGGCCTGAACAACGCCAGCGTGGTGAACCGCGATGCCGACTCCCACCCAAGCGGCGAGTCGCAGGAAGAAAACGGAATGACAAAAGCGCATGGAAATCTCCTCGGAGGACCCATTGCCATGGCGCGCTGGCGCCGCGGCGGAATGGGCGTGGAAAGCACTCCCGGCCGCGCAGGCACACGCCTGCATTACGACGAGAACGCACGAGCCGTTGCAGATGCCTGCGGAGGCAGGCTGGAGGCGGCTCAGGCCCGAGGAGGGGGAAGATCGGGTACAGCTGGAATAGACGCCATCGCGTCGTCAATGACGTTGAGCGTACCGAGAGGGGGAGCCCAGGTCACGATGGCCGTAACCAGTGCAGGCGGAGGTAACGACACACCACACGAGAACCACTCGGCGACGATGCCGCCGCAGGCGAGCATGGCCCGAAGCACGACAACCTTTGGCTGCGGCGTTTCGTTTTCCGGTTCGTCGTCAGACTGGTCCATGGGGGCAGGCGTGGCGGCAAGCGATCGGTACTCGCTACAAATCTCCGGTCCTTCGAGGTCGAGCGACGGTGTCGAACAGGCGGGCTTGGCTGACTTCTTGGCACAGCACCCGGATCCAGCCTTTTGCGGCTCGGCGGCAACTCTACGCTCCAGTGCGGCGAGGACTGCTGCCTCCACGTTGTGAGCTTTTGCCCATGCCAGACGCTCGGTCGGCGTGTGGCAGCAGCAGTTCGCAAAGCACTGCTCGGCCGTGGCGCAGCCGCACGGCTTGTCCATGCACGGGAACGGCTTCGACCGATCCTTCCCAGCCAGTCGCTTAGCCGACGCAGCGCTCTCATGGCCGGGGGCCAAAAACCCAATTGGCAAAGGCAGCCCCGAGACTACAAGTGCGTAGCCGACAATCGCGAGCCAAGTGGTGATTCGCCGCAGCAAAACCCTTCGGAACATGATGAAGAGTGTAGCTTGGTGTGCCCCCTGGATAAAAGCTTGGGTAGATTTCGCCCGGCGCATTTGGCTCTACGGCAGATCCTTCTCCGCCTCCCGCAGCCTATCGATCGCCCGCTTGATTCGCTTGCGGATCGTCCGCCTGTCGAGGTTCTGATGGGGAGTCGCGCACTCACATCGCACGGAGATGCATGATCAAGCAGTATGCTCCGCCCGCCATCGAAGAGTTGCCAGCAGGTGCCGGCCCCTGCCTGCCGGTGCCACGAAAACTCCCCGAGTAGGATTCGAACCTACAACCTACCGGTTAACAGCCGGCCGCTCTACCGTTGAGCTATCGGGGAAGGACGTCCCTAAACCCTAGCGTATCGGCCGCACGAAATCGATACGGCTAACCCTCGGTCGGGGCCCGCTTTTTTTCGAGCAGAACGGCATTCCCCTTGGGGTTGTATTCGATCCGCGTCATGAACGACCGCATCAGCATCACGCCGCGGCCACTTGGCACGTCGAGCCGCTCGTCGAGCGTGCAGTCCGGCACGCTCGCAGGATCGAATCCGGGGCCCTCGTCAGTCACCTCGATGCAGACGACCTCGGGCGACACGAGGCACGCGATATGAACACGCTTGGCAGGATCCAGCTTGTTGCCATGCACGATGGCATTGACGATCGCCTCCTCGGCGGCGAGGTGGATGGCGAAGATGTCGGCGGGTGGCCAACCCTGCGCGCCGAGATGCTCGAGCAGGTCCTCGGTAAAGAGCCGGCTCGCGCCGCGCTCGCTCGGCAGGTCGATCTCTTGGCGCCAGGCCGAGGGCGTCGATTCGGAATGGGAGTGCTGTTCCATCGTGACCGCAGCCGGCTGTGCCGGATGCCCGCGTGATCGAATGCCCGCCCCTGAAGCCACCGGCTCAGAACGCCGAAATCGCCTCGGCTTCGTCGCCGCGGATATCGAAGACCTTGTTGAGCTTCGTGATCTGGAAGACCTCGAAGATTTCCGGTCGGATGTTGCTCATCTTCAGCCGGCCCTTGGCGGCCTTCACCTTGCGGTCGAGCGTGATCAGTTTGCCGAGCGCGGCGCTCGAGAGGAACTCGACATCGGTGAAGTTCAGCAGGATGCTCTTGCGATTGTCGTGCTCGATAAGGCTGAACAGTTCTGCGCCGAGTTCCTGGATGCTCGCCTCGTCGAGGATTTTCTTGTCGACGAACTTCACGACGGTGACGTCGCCGACCTTCGAGGCGCTGATCCGACGATGGGCTGACATGCGGGAATCTCTCCGAACGGACGGCTGCCAGTGCTCGGCTGGCTGGGATAGGTGAGCGTAGCCGTTTGTGCCACCCTTTGCCATCGGCCACGCTGCCAATCTGGCAGCAGCTGAACCGGCGGCCGCGGAGTGGCATGCCGCCGGCAAACCGCGTCTTGACCGGGAATTTTCAGTGTCTTGCTGAAATCCAGCCGGATTCGGCGCGCCAGTTGCTTCTGACGGGCTGGCCGCTCTGATGGTATCCGGAGGCGGCAGCCGATCCACCCGTTCCCATTCTCCCCCTCCCCGAATCCCACCCACGAGGTTTTGAAGATGTCAGCCACTGCCAGCAAGCCCCGAGCGAAGTCGAGCCTGATTCCCCTTGGAGACCGTGTCGTCGTGGAGCGGGAAGAGAGCGAGCAGAAGACGGCCGGCGGCATCCTGCTGCCCGATTCCGCGAAGGACAAGCCGGCTCGCGGCGTCGTCGTGAGCGTGGGCGAAGGGCGGCTCACCGACAAGGGCACGCGCCACCCGCTGCAGGTGAAGCCCGGCGACCGCGTGGTGTTTACGAGCTACGCCGGCGAGCCCTTCAAGGTGGGCGACGCCGAGATGCTGCTGATGCGCGAGGACGACATCCTCGCCATCCTCGGCTGATCCCTCAGGCCTGCCGACCATTTCGTTCCCGTTCATCCGTTTTCACACCGAACCAACTTCAACCGATTCAGGAGACTGACCCATGGCCAAGATGATGGCATTCGACCAGGAAGCACGCGAGGCGATGCGGCGCGGCGTCGCGAAGCTCGCCCGTGCGGTGAAGGTGACGCTCGGCCCCAAGGGCAGGAACGTCATCCTCCAGAAGAGCTTCGGCTCGCCGACGGTCACCAAGGACGGCGTCACCGTCGCCAAGGAGATCGATCTCGAAGACGTCTACGAAAACATGGGCGCCCGGATGGTCCGTGAGGTCGCCAGCAAGACGAGCGACGTGGCCGGCGACGGCACCACCACGGCGACGGTGCTCGCCGAAGCCGTCTTCAACGAGGGCCTGAGGGCCGTCGTCTCGGGCGTGAACCCCGTGCAGATGAAGGCCGGCATCGAGAAGGCGGTCGAGCAGATCACCGCCAAGCTCAAGGAGATGTCGATCGCGGTGAAGGGCAAGAAGGAGATGGCGCAGGTGGCCGCCATCGCCGCCAACAACGACATGGAGATCGGCGAACTGCTCGCCGAGGCCATGGACAAGGTGGGCAAGGATGGCGTGATCACCGTCGATGAGGGCAAGAGCCTCAAGACGGAGATCGAGTTCGTCGAGGGCATGCAGTTCGACCGCGGCTATCTCTCCCCCTACTTCGTGACCAATCCCACCCAGATGCAGTGCGTGCTCGAGGATTGCTACATCCTCGTCTACGAGAAGAAGATCTCGAGCGTGAAGGACATCGTGCCGTTGCTCGAGGCCGTCGTGAACTCGGGCAAGCCGCTCCTGATCGTGAGCGAGGAGGTCGACGGCGAGGCCTTGGCCACGCTCGTGATCAACCGCCTCCGCGGCACGTTCCAGGTGTGCGCTGTCAAGGCGCCCGGCTACGGCGATCGCCGCAAGGCGATGCTCGAGGACATCGCGATCCTCACCGGTGCCACGGCCGTCTTCGAGAACCTCGGCATGAAGCTCGAGAGCCTCGGTCTCGCCGAGCTCGGCCGTGCCAAGAAGGTGATCGTCGACAAGGACAACACCACGATCATCGAAGGCGCCGGCAAGACGAGCGAGATCAAGGCCCGCATCGAGCAGATCCGCCGTGAGATCGAGGCCGCCACGAGCGACTACGATCGCGAGAAGCTCGAGGAGCGGCTGGCGAAGCTCGCCGGCGGCGTGGCGAAGATCAACGTCGGCGCCGCGACCGAGAGCGAGATGAAGGAGAAGAAGGCCCGCGTCGAAGACGCGCTGCACGCCACGCGGGCGGCGGTCGAAGAGGGCATCCTTCCCGGTGGTGGCGTCGCCCTCCTGCGGGCGAGCTCGCAGGTGAAGCCGAAGGGCCTCTCGGACGATGAGACGGTCGGCTTCAACATCGTGGTGCGGGCCGCCCGGGCGCCGGTGACGATGATCTCGTCGAACGCCGGCCAGGACGGCTCGATCGTCTGCGAGAAGGTGCTCGCCGGCAGCGGCAACTTCGGTTACAACGCCGCCACCAACGAGTATGAAGACCTCGTGAAGGCGGGCGTCATCGACCCGACGAAGGTCACGCGGACGGCGCTGCAAAATGCCACGAGCGTGTCGACGCTCTTGCTCACGAGCGATGCCTTGATCGCCGAGAAGCCGAAGGAAGCGAAGGCCAAGGCTGGCGGTGCCGGCCACGGCGGCGACTACGACATGTATTGATGTCGGGCCGCAAGGAGACCGCTACGCGAAGGCCGCCCCGATCTCGATCGTGAGCGGGGCTGAGACCGAGCTCCGGTTGCCGGCCAGGTCGGAGGCGATCGCGGTGATGGCATGCGTGCCCGCCGCGAGCGCCTTCGCGGGCGGCACCGTGAATCGCCAGCCGCCCTTGCCATTGGCTGTGGCCGTCCCAAGCAAGGCGCCGGCAGCCCCGGTGCTCGCAGCATAGACTTCGACCGTGCTGTTTGGCTTGGCGGTGCCGGCGAACGTCGGCGTCGAGAGGCTCGTGCGGTTGTCCTTGTTGCTCGTGCCGGTGTCGGATGCGGCGACCAGGTCGAGGCCCCGCGGCGCGTTGAGTGCGGTGTCGACGACGATCGCGAGCGGCGCGGTGGGCTGGCTGCGGTTGCCGGCGGCATCGACGGCGACGGCGGAGACCCTGTATGCGCCGGGCCGCAAGGCCGATGACACGACCGTGAAGGCGCCGGTGGTTGCATTGGCGACCGCCGTTCCGATCGTGCGCTTGTTGACGATCACGCTCACGGTGCTGCCCGGCTCCGCGGTGCCGGTGAAAGCCGGGGACGTCACGTTGGTGACGCGATCGGAGTTCGAGGGGCCGCTGTCGCTCGCGGCTGCGAGGGCGAAGGCGCTCGGGGCCACGATCGCGGTTTTGACGGTGATGGAAAGAGGCGCAGAGGGACTGCTGACGATGCCGGCGGTGTTTCTCGCGGTGGCGGTGATCGTCCAGACGCCAGGTGTGAACGTCCGGCCCCGCGGCGTCGCGAAGGTCCAAGCGCCGGTCTTTGGCGACGCTTTCACACTGCCGACGACGATCGGGGGCTCGCTGCCGCGCTGGGCGAAGACGGTGATCACGCTGCCGTTCTCGGCGGTGCCCGTAAACGTGGGCCGCGTGGCGTTGGTGAATCGATCGGAGTTGCTCGCGCCCGAGTCGCTCCGCGCGGCGAGCGCGACCGCCGCCGGCGGGAATATGGCCGGGGCGGTCCGCGTGACCGTGAAGACGTCCTCCTTGAAGTCGGCGGGATCGAAAACCGATGCGGCGCGAACGGTGATCGTGGCCGTGCCGAACTTGTTGCTGCCAAACCCTACGACGAGATCGTCGGAGGCGTTGAGCGTGGCCGAGACGAGCGAGGGATCGCTCGAGGTGATGGTGTAGGCGAGTTCGCCCACCCGATCGATGCTCGTGAACGTCACAAACTGGCTGGACGCGAGGTTGTTGCCATCGGGTGGTGTATTGACCGGCGAGGAATTTGGCCCGGGAACGTTACGGAGCGGTATCGTGTCAAACGGTTCCACAAAACCAAAACGAGGTATCGCAGCCAACGCATCCACCACGCTCATGCCGTTGCCCAGCACCCGGCCGAATGCGGTAAACCCACCGTTTTGGCTGTCGAGATTGGCGGCGTTGTTGGCAAGATTGAAGAACCACTGGTTCGTGGCGCTGTTTGGGTTGTCGGGCAGTTTTGCCATCGCGATCGTGCCGCGGGCATTGGTGTTGCCCGGCTCGTTCACGACGGCGGCGAACTGATTCACCGCGGAGACGGATGCGGGAGACGTCGTGCTGACCGTGAAGCCGCCGCCTTGCACCACAAAGCCCGGCATCGACCGATGGACGATCGTGTTGCGATATCGATTGGCGTCGATATAGGCGAGAAAATTCGAGACGGTCGCCGGCGTGGTGCGGGTGCGGCCGTCGCCCGCCGCGTCGAAGAGCTCGACGAAAAACCTGTTGTCGGCGCCCGGCTGGTTGGTGGTGAACCGCGCGACCGTGCCCGTCACCTCCGCCAGATCGAAGGCCGGCGTGAGATCGATCGTGCGGGTGGACTCGGTCGGGGCAAACGTGAGATCCGCCAGCGGCGCAAGCACGTTCACCGCCATCACCTGGCGGGCTTCGAGCGATTCGGCACGGAGTGACTGCGGCTTCTTCATGGGGGGCACTGTCAGGAAAAGAATTCGCCGGCCCCTGGATGCCTCTGGATACCACATGTACGCCCGCGAAGCCGAGAGAGTTCTCTGCCGATGCAAAGAGGGGCTATTTTCGCGTGCGGAGCGAGTCGAGCGGCACGAAGCCGTCGCTGCCCGCCGGGGCGTCGGCAGGCCCGCGGCAGGGGGGGGCGAAGAACTGCCGAGCCAGCAGCCGCACCAGCCAGAAAGCGGCGGCGAGCGAAACGGCGATGGCAATGGCGTCTTGCATCGTCATGAGAGCAGGGTGCCGAGCTGGTAGGTGGCGAAGGCGCCGAGCCAGGCGAGCGCGGTCATGTAGGTGAACGCCACGAAGGGCCAAAGCCGGCTGCCCGTCTCCTTGCCGATCACGACGAGGGTGCTTGCGCACTGCGCGCAGAGCGCGAAAAACACCATGAGCGAGAGCGCGACCGGCAGCGTGAATACCTTCCTGTCGGTGCCATCCCAGGTGGCGGCCTTGAGCCGCCGCACGAGCGCCGACGCCCCCTCCTCCTCACCCGGATCGACGTCGCCGAGGTTGTAGATGACACCGAGCGTTCCGAGCACCACCTCGCGGGCGGGAAAGCTCGCGATCGCCGCGCAGCCGAGCCGCCAATCCCAGCCGAGCGGCTTCACGACCGGCTCGATCAGGCGGCCGGCGCGGCCGAGAAAACTCTGCCGGAGCGCCTCGCCGCGCACCTCCGCTTCGCTGGCCGCCGGATCGGCCGGCGCCGACGGCCGCGGGTAGGTGCCGAGCGCCCAGATCACGATGCTCACCGCCACGATCAGCGTGCCGGCATTCTTCAAAAACGAGACTGAGGCCTCCCGCACCCGCTCGAGCACCACCTGCCACTGTGGCCAGCGCCAGCCGGGCAATTCCATCACGAACGGTTCCGGCCGGCCGCGGAAGAGCGTCCGCGAAAGGACAAACGCCACGACCGCCGCCACGACCACCCCCAGGGCATACATCGCCGCGAGCACCACCGCCGGGAGCCGCAGCCACGAGAGCCCGAGCATGGGCACGTTGGGCACGAAGGCGCCGCAGAGCAGGAGGTAGACCGGCAGCCGCGCAGAGCAGCTCATCAGGGGCGCGACGAGGATCGTGAGCAGGCGGTCGCGACGGTTTTCGATCGTGCGGGCCGCCATGATGCCGGGGATCGCGCAGGCGAAGCTCGACAGCAGCGGGATGAATGACTTGCCGCTCAAGCCCACGCCGCAGAGCAGCCGGTCCATCAAGAACGCCGCCCGCGAGAGATAGCCGCAGCCCTCGAGGAGCGCGACGAAGAGAAAGAGGAGCGCGATCTGCGGCAGGAAGACGACCACGCCCCCGACGCCGGCGACTACGCCATCGACGAGGAGCGAACGGAGCGGGCCTTCGGGCAGCGCCCCCTCCACCCACGCCCCGATGGTATCCACGCCACCGGAAATCGCATCCATCAGCGGGGCCGCCAGCCAGAAGATCGACGAAAAGATCGCGAGCATCGTGGCCGCGAAGAAGACCGTGCCCCAGAGCCGGTGCGTGAGCAGGCGATCGATTCGTTCATGCAGCGGCGGCGCGGCGACGGTCGAGCGGCGGACCACTCCCGCCACGGCCGTGTCGATCCAGGCGTAGCGGGCGATCGCTTCGCGGGCTGCGGCAGGTCGGCCGGCGTCGATTGCCGCCAGGTGTGGCTCGAGCGCGGGAGCGCGCGGGGGCGGAGCATCGATCGCCGCCAGGATCGCATCGCCAAGCGACGCGATGCCTTCGCGGGCTGGCGCGACGACGCGGACGATGGGGCAGCCCAGCCGCCGGGCAAGTTCGGCGACGTCGATCGCGATGCCCTTCGTCGCGGCGATGTCGGTAAGCGAGAGCGCAATCACCGTCGGCCGACCGAGCTCGAGGGCCTGGCTCGCGAGAAACAGATTGCGCTCGAGATTCGTCGCATCGACGACCACGACCACGCAATCGGGCCGGGGCACGTCGGCGATCCGGCCGTGCAGCACGTCGATCGCAACCTGCTCGTCGGGGCTCTTCGCGCGGAGGCTGTAGGTGCCCGGCAGATCGACGAGATCGATCGTGCGGCCGCGATGCGTGAAGCGGCCGACCTTCTCCTCGACGGTGACGCCGGGGTAGTTGCCGATCCGCGTGGGGATCCCCGCGAGGGCCGAAAAGAGCGTGCTCTTGCCGGTGTTGGGATTGCCGAGGAGAGCGACGGTGAGCGGCTGGGCGACGCCCCGGCTTCCGGACGGATGTGTCATGGTGTCTCAGGTCAGGGGGCGACGATGACCCGCGCCGCATCATGCCGGCGGAGCGAAAGACGGTAGCCGCGCAGCTCCAGCTCGAGCGGATCTCCCAACGGGGCCGTGGCGACGACCCGCACGGCCACGCCGGGCGTCAGGCCCATTTCCAAAAGCCGCAGCGCCGTCTCGTCGTCGCCGGGAACATCGGCCACCCGGGCAGTGGCTCCGACGCGGACGTGATCCAGGGATGGCATCAGAAATTCGCGTTCCAGCTTCGCGTTCTGCGGTCGCGGGGGCCCGCGTGGTAGGAATTGAGAATCGCTCTCAACTTCATCGACAGTGTAGAACCTCGCGGATGGCGAGACAACCGGAGACCTGCATGACGCGCCGTGGACTCTTCGTGACTGGCACCGACACCGACGTGGGCAAGACCGCCGTGGCCTGTGCGATCGCGCGGCAGCTCGTCGCCGCGGGGAAGCGCGTGGGCGTCTACAAGCCAGTCGCGAGCGGCGCGGGCCCTGCCGCGTCCGACGTCATGCGGCTGTGGGAGGCGGCCGGCCGACCACTCACGCCTGCGCAGGTCTGCCCGCAATCGTTCGCCGCGCCGATTGCGCCGCCGCGGAGCGCCCGCGCGGAAGGACGCGCGGTCGACGAGCGGCTCTTGCGCGACGGCCTCGAGCCATGGTGGGCGGCGAGCGACATCGTGGTGGTGGAGGGGGCCGGCGGCCTCTTCTCACCGCTCGGCGACACGCTGCTCAATGTCGATCTGGCGCGGCAGCTCGGCCTGCCGCTCGTCGTCGTCGATGCGGCGCGGCTCGGCGCGATTGGCCGCACGCTCACGACCGTGACGGCGGCACGGGCGAGCGGTCTCGCTGTCGCCGCGGTCGTGCTCTCGCACACGCAGCCGCTCACCGGCAGGCTCGCCGATCCCGCGAGCATCGCGAGCATCGCCCACGACAGCGCAGCCGACCTCGCGGCCCGGCTGGCACCGCTGCCGGTCGCTGTGCTCGCGCACGATGCGGCACGAATCGATCCGGTTATTGAGTGGCCGTAGGACAGGCTTCAGCCTGTCGCTTAGAAAGCTTCAGCCTGTCTGTGGCAGGATGAGACAGGCACGGAGGCCTGTCGTACGTGTCGCTCAGCCTGTCACTGCTTCGAGCCTGTCGGTCACGCCGGCGCCCGATCGCGAAAACCGGCCGAGGTCGAGCCGCATCGTCACCTTCCAGAGGCCGTCGGCATCCGGGGTGACGATCCAGTGGGGCATCACGACCACCGATTGGTGGACGAGCTCGAAGCCCCCCTCCGACTGGCTCACCGACTGGATCGGAAACGTCCAGATGCCGGTCGCCGCGCCGTTGGACGCGGGGGCAAAGGAAAGCCGGGCGTCGATGTCGAGCCAGTCGTCCACCAGCCCGAGCACACGCGGCCCCTCGAGGTCGAGCCGGCTGCCGAGGTCGCCCAGGTCGCGCCGCGATTCGTCATAAAAGAATCGGCCCGCTGCCTGCGCAGGCAGGCCCGCGAAGTTGAATTCGATCGCCAGATGCTGCCGGAAATCCCGCGGCAGCCCCTCGAGCTTGTAGGCGATCTCGAGCGACCGTGAGCCCGCTTCGAGCGTGATCGCCTTCGAGAGCGTGAATGGGATGCCCCAGGCATTGCCGCCGCGCGAGAGCAGCACTTGGATGCGGCCGGGGTTGCGGCGGATGCTCGCCTCGTATGCGCCCGAGGCGAAGTCGCCGCGCTCGAGCGCCGATCCCTCCACCACGGCCGCGGCCTCCACGCCCACGTCCCAGAAGTGATCGACGAGGCTCTTCCGTCGGGAGGTGTCGTAGCGGACCATCCGCTCGAGCCCCTCCTGTTTGAACTTCGCCAGCTGCGAGGCATCGACCACGCTGCGGGCCACGCCGGGTCCGGCGAGCACCTGCTCGTGGTAGGCCTCGGGCCGTCGATCGAGCGTGGCAAGCAGGTTATGCTCCTGGTCGCGGAGGTCGAGCTCGTAGAGCATGCCCCCCTTGGCCGGCGCGATCCACGCATCGAGTGACTCACTGGAGAGCCGCACGTCGGTGCGGCCGTCGAAATCGTAGTCGGCCGTGGTCGCCTCCACCCACACGCCGCGCCGGCCTTCCGCGCGGTCGGCCGCCTTCTCGGCGACGATCAGCTCGTGGAAGATCGCGTTGCGGAGGTGCGGCAGATAGATGCCGCCGAAGGCGCCGTGCCAATAGGCGCAGTTGCATTGCCCGCGGTAGAGGGCCTGCGTGGCCTCGGCGAGCGCCGCCGGATCGGCCGCGCCGGCCTGCCGGATCCGCTCGATCCGCCCGCTCACGGCCAGCATCCGCGCATACATTTCGTTGGCTTCGGGATACCGGTTGCGGAAGTTCCGCCAGGTGCCGCCGCGGATGAACGTGGCGATGGTCGAGAGCGCCGGATCGGTCGTGGCTGCGACGCGGGCCCCCACGCAGGCGAGTTGCTTCTCCGGCGGCAGCACCCATTCGGTCATCTCGCGGTAGCTGCATTCGGGCAGCCAGACGGTGCCTGCCGGCGGCGTGTCGCGAACCACCTCCGAGGGCAGGCTCATCTCGATCCAGTCGGCGTTTTGTTCGAGCAGGCTGAAGAAGGTTTCGAGCCAGCCCTCTTCGAAGCAGGTCTTTTTCGTGTCGGGCCAGACGCCGAACTTTTCGCCGTCGTCGCCGAAGATGGCCAGCGCCCCGTGCCGCCGCGACGCGAGCCAGCGGAGGTGGTCGATCGTGGCATGGGGCGCGGCGAATGGGATCACGTATCGCAGCCTCTCGCTCACCGGAAACACGGCGAGCGTCGCGCCGTCCCCTTCGGTAAGCCAGTGGCGGTCGAGTTGGTCTTCGGAGAGCCCCGCCGCCTTGAAGTGGCTGTCATCGAGGATCGTCCATTCGATGCCGGCGGCGGCGATGTCGGCCGTCATGCCCGGATCCCACACCCGCTCCGCCACCCACATGCCGGAGACCTTCGTGCGGAACCGCCGCTCGAGCCACTGCGTGTAGGCCTTGATCTGCCCGATGCGGTCACGGGCCGGCAGCATCGCGAGCACCGGCTCGTGGAAGGCGCCGCCGACGATCTCGATCTGCCGCGCGGCGACGAGCCGCGCCACGCGGTCGAGATACTCGGGGTGACGGCGGTCGAGCCACTCGGCGAGCGGGCCGCTCGTGTGCAGGCCGAGCCGCACGCCGGGATGACGCTCGAGCAATTCGAGCAGTGGCAGATAGCTGTCGTGATAGGCCTGTTCGATGACGTCGTCGAAGTTGCCGACGGGCTGATGGTCGTGGAGGACGAAGACGAAGCGAACGGCGGCTGACATGCGATGCCCAGGGCGGGAGTGAGTAAATGGAAGACGCCCGATTGTCGGCGTTCGCCGCAGCCGCGCCAAACGAAATGCAGGTCGTGACGGCTGGGAAATCTGCGCCGGCGAGTAGACCGCTTGCTCCGCAAGCAGATCAAACGGATCGCACCGGCTCGCGGGCGGCAGAAGTCGGTCGCTGCGCGACTCCTTCGGATCCTCGCGGTGGCCCTCGAAGACTCGGTCCAAATGCTCGTCGAGCTTCCGCCGACCCGCTCGCCTCACCCCAGCGATCGTGGTCTACCTTCGCAGCAGGCTGGCCGACTCGGCGGGCGTGGCCACTGAGATGTGACAGCCGGTGCCGAGCTCGAAGCCGGCGAAGCTCGACAGCCGCGGCAGGATCTCGAGGTGCCAGCGCCAGCCATCGGGCAGCATCGCCTTGGTGCAGTTGGCGTGCGGCGCCTGGTGGAGCCACCAGTTGTAGTCGGCGCCCGGGACGATTTGCTCGAGCCGCGCGACGAACCGTTGCGTGAGCGCCGCCACCGCCGCCACGCGGTCGGACGACGTGGCGTGGAACCAGGCTTCCGCCGCCCGCGGCACGATCCAGGTCTCGAAGGGCTGGCGGATCGCGTGCGGCACGAGCGCGACGAGATCTCCCTCCTCGGCCACGATCCGTCTCTCGGCCTCGGCCTGCTGCACGAGCGCTGCAAACCCGTCGGCCGCCGCCCCGGCCGCCTCGAGCTCCACCGCGATCGCCGGCGGCACGAAGTCGAGCGCGACGAGCTGGCTGTGGAGATGCTCGAGCGACGCGCCCGCCCGCGGCCCAGAGTTTTTGAAGATGGTCGCCCAGGCGAGGTCGTCGCGGCGGGCGAGCATGGCGAGCCTGAGCCGGCAGAGCTCCCAGACATCGCGCCAGCGGGCCGGATCGACCTCGAGGATCGACCGCACATGATCGGGCGACTCGATCACGACATCGTGCACGCCATGGGCCGGCCGGCTGCCGGCGGCTGCACGATCTATTGCTGCTGCCGATTCAGGGGCCAACTCCTCGACCACCGGGTAGCGGTTGGGAATGATCCGCGCCTGCCATGGGCCGGCGGCCGCGTCGGGTGAGCGCAGGAGGTCGGGCGGCGTGAGCGACTCGTTGCCCGCGCAAAATGGGCACTCGGCGAGCCGGCCGCCGCCGCGGTGGGCCGACTCCAACTCGATCGGCCGCTCGGCCCGTCGGGGCGCGACGAGCACCGTGCGCGCGGCGAGCGGATCGTGATGGCGGCGTGGCGCGAGGCCGGCGGGCTCGGCGGCAGGAATGTCGGCTGTCATGGCGTCGACGAGTATGGCATGGATCGCCCCACCCCGCCCGCCGTGTTGCGTGTTGAACGCGTCTGGGGCCGCCCGTAGACTCTCTGTCGATTCATTCCTTGGATCTTGTTTCCCTCGGATTCTGTTTTCGGAGACCCAGCACATGCTCACGGTTGGCGACTCGTTCCCCCAGTTCAGCGTTCAGGCCTGCGTTGGCACCGGCAAGGACGACATCAAGCTGCTCACGAACGCCGACTACAAGGGGAAGTGGGTCGTCTACTTTTTCTATCCCAAGGATTTCACGTTCGTCTGCCCGACCGAGTTGGCCGAGTTCAACAAGCAGCTCAAGGCCTTCGCCGATCGCGACACGAGCGTGGTGGGTGGCAGCACCGACAACGAGTGGTCGCACATGATGTGGCGGCGGTCGCATGCCGATCTCAAGGATCTCGGTTATCCCTTGATCGCCGCGCAACTGCTCGCCCCGGCGCTCGGCATCCTGGAAAAGACCGAGGGCTATTGCCTGCGGGCCACGTTCATCGTCGATCCCCACGGCGTGATCCAGTGGGTCGACGTCAACCAGGGCCGCGTGGGCCGCAACGTGGCCGAGGTGCTCCGTGTGCTCGACGCCCTGCAGAGCGATGAACTCTGCCCCTGCAACTGGAAGAAGGGCGATCCCTACGTGAAGGTCGGGTGAGCCGGCCTGGGTTCCATGGGCGCACTCTCGTGAAAACGACCCGACGCCCCTGGGCGAGCAAGTTTGCCGACGCGTTTCGCGGGCTCTCGCGTGCCGTGCGGACGCAGTCGAGTTTTTTCGTCCATGTCTGGGTGGCCGTGGCGGTGGTCGTCGCCGGCGCCGTGCTGCGCGTGTCGCTGGTGGAGTGGTGCCTGCTCGCCGGCGCGATCGGCATCGTGCTCGTGGCGGAAACCTTCAACACGGCGATCGAGTCGCTGGCCCGGGCGTTCGACGCCAGGCGCCATCCGCGGATCCGCGACGCCCTCGACATGGCGAGCGCCGGAGTGCTTTTGAGCGCGATGACGGCGGCCGTGATCGGCCTGATCGTGCTCGGGCACCGGATCGTCGGTCTTCTTGGGATTGGGTAGACAGGCACAGAGGCCTGTCCTACGTGTTGGCGTACAGGAATGGCGTTGACCGCGTTTTCCAGGTTTGCGTAGTTTCCGAGGTCTTTGGTTCACGGATCGAACCCTTCTGGAGGAATGATCAATGGGTAAGTTGCTCGCCGAGGCGATCGGCACGTTTTGGCTCGTTCTGGGTGGCTGCGGCAGCGCCGTGTTGGCGGCCGCCTATCCCGATCTCGGCATCGGCTTCGTGGGCGTCTCGCTCGCGTTTGGTCTCACGGTGCTGACGATGGCCGCCGCGATCGGCCACATCTCGGGCTGCCATCTCAACCCGGCCGTCACGGCGGGGCTCGTGGCCGGCGGCCGCTTCCCGCTCAAGGACGCCCTGGGCTACATCGTGGCGCAGGTGATCGGCGGCGTCGCCGGCGCCGGCGTGCTCTATCTCATCGCCCGCGGCATCCCCTCGTTCGACGTTGCGGCCGGCTTCGCGTCGAACGGCTACGAGGCCCACTCGCCGAATGGCTATTCGCTCGCCGCCTGCTTCATCACCGAACTGGTGATGACGGCGATGTTCCTCTTCGTGATCCACGGGGCGACCGACAGGCGGTCGAGCGCGATCATCGCCCCGATCGCGATCGGCCTCTGCCTGACGCTGATCCATCTGATCAGCATCCCCGTCACCAACACCTCGGTGAACCCGGCCCGTAGCACGGCGACGGCGTTCTTCACCGGCGGCTGGGCGGTGCAGCAGCTCTGGCTCTTCTGGGTGGCGCCGATCGTCGGCGGCATCCTCGGCGGCCTGCTCTATCGCTGCGTCGACGAGTGCGATTGAGCGCTCGCCGCTCCCGCACGAGCATCCATTCGATGTCCCGGCCGCCGGTGGCGACACCGGCGGCCGGGTTTTTTATTTGGCCCGCACGTCGTAGCAGAGAATCCGGTCGCCCTCGCGGAGGTAGAGCAGGCCATCGAGGATCACCATGTGGGCCCAGCTGGGGCGGTCGCCGCTGCCGGGCACCTTGAACGATCCAAACTCTTGGTATTCCACCGGGCTCGCCTTCACGAGCGAGAGGGTGCCATCGGCGTAGCGGATGTAGAGGTGGCCGTCAGCGGCCGCCACCGTCGCCGAGCCCTTGCCGCTGCCGCGCTGCTTCCAGACGACCTTGCCCGTCAGCAGTTCGGCGCAGAACGGAATCCCCTTGTCGTCGGAGTCGCCGTAGAGATGGTCGCCGACGAGCAGAATCCCGCCATGCTTGTTGGCGAGCTCGGTCTTGAGGCCATAGATCTCCTCGACCGTCACGGCGCCGTCGGCCCCGGGTACCTGCCGGAGCAGCGCGCCGCCGCGCTTGTAGCCGGCCGAGAAGAAGACGAGATCGTCGCGGACGATCGGCGTCGGGATCACGGCCGTCGTCTGTTCGATCGGGTAGGCCCAGAGGAAGCGGCCGGTCGCGGCATCGACGGCGAAGGCGCCGCTCGCAGTCGTCTGCACGTAGATCCGCTTCCCCTTCACGGTGCTGACGACGATCGACGAATGGCCGGCGCCCCGGTCGAGTTTCATCGGGCAGGCCCAGATCATGCGGCCCGTCTTCTTGTCGAGCGACACCATCGTCGCCTTCTCGCCGCCGGGCGTGCAGACGAGCCGGTCGCCGTCGATCGTGACCGATTCGCTGTAGCCCCAGGGGTCTCCCTTCGCGCCGCCGAACTCTGCCTTGAGATCGACGCGGAAGAGCTCTTTGCCGTCGGTCGTGCGGCAGGCCACGAGCTGGCCGAACGGCGTGATCACGTGGACGGTGTCGCCATCGACCGTCGGCGTGCTGCGGGAACTCTGCCAGGATTCCTGGCCGTCGGTCCAGGGCTGGCCGGTCTTCGTCTTCCAGAGCGGCTTGCCCGTCGCGCGATCGAAGCAGGCGAGGTATTCGTCGGCATCGCCGGCCGTGGAGAGGCCGTCGCCGAGCGTGTAGATCCGGTCGGCGGCGATCGCGAGGCTCGCGTAGCCGCGGCCTGCGCCGGCCGCCTCCCACACCAGCGGCGGGCCTTCCGCCGGCCAGGCCGTGAGCAGCCCGGTGTCGGGCGCGACGGCCGTGCGGCCGGGGCCGCGGAAGGTCGGCCAGTCGGCGCCGCGGGCCACGGGAAGAAGCGAGACGGCGGCCAGGGCAAACAGGCAGCGGCCACGCAGTGAACGGATGCGCTGGGAAACCATAGGTTCGTGCTCCGAAACCGGACGATTCGATCGGCTGCGAGCCTACGGCCCGCGCGCGGGCCGGGTCAATCGCCGCGCGGCAGCCGGAGGGTACACTGAACATAGTGAAGTCTGTCGTCTCCCCCGTTGAGAAGGAGCCTGGAGCGTGTCCGGTCCCGCTGCGTCTGATCCGTTGTTTGGCAACCGCGTCACCGTCGAGCAGGTGGAGGAGGGGCACGACCTCGCCCCGAAGTTCGACGCCGCCGGCTTCATCCCCTGCGTGACCACCGATTTTCATTCCGGCGAGGTGTTGATGGTGGCGGTGATGAACCGCGAGGCGCTCGCCAAGACGATCGAGACGGGGGAGGCCCATTATTGGAGCCGCAGCCGCCAGCAGCTCTGGCACAAGGGAGCCACCAGCGGCCTCGTGCAGAAGGTCACCGAGATGCGGATCGACGACGACCAAGACTGCGTGTGGCTGCGGGTCGAGATCGCCGGCGGCGCGAGCTGCCATGTGGGCTACCGCAGCTGCTTCTATCGGAAGGTGCCGGTCGGCGCCGAGCGGCAGCAGGGCACGGCGCTCGAGTTTCTGGAGCACGAAAAGGCATTCGATCCGAAGGCCGTCTACGGCGACGCCCCGAATCCCACCCAGTTGTGAATGGAAAGCCGATGCTCACTCCCTCCCAGGTCGCAGAGACCTACTTCCTCGAATCGCGGCACCAGTTGCTGGAAATCGCCGCCTATCTCGATCGCTATGACGCCGCCGTGGCCCGCTCCGGCGACCGCAACGGCCAGGCCGCCGCGGATGAAAAAAAACTCGCGGTGATCCGCCGGGCTTTGCAGATCGTCGCCGAGCAGAAGCCCGCGCAAGAGCGGACGGTCGCCCTGCTCGAACTCTTCGCCACCGTCTAGGCTGGTCGCCACCGAAGGAATCGACACCATGCAGATCATCCAGCCCCACTACCACGCGATCGCCCGCACCGCGCAAGACTACGAGCGGATGGCGATGAGCGGCGTCGTGGCCGTGGCCGAGCCGGCCTTCTGGGCGGGCTTCGACCGGCTCTATCCCGAGACCTTCATCGATTACTTCCGGCAGATCAGCGAGTTCGAGCCGACGCGGGCCGCGCAATACGGCATTCGCCACTTCTCGTGGGTGGCGGTGAACCCGAAGGAGGCGGAAAACCCCACGCTCACCCGCGAGGTGCTGAAGCACTTTCCCGAGTTCTTCGCGAAGCCCACCGTGCTCGGCGTCGGCGAGACCGGGCTGCACAAGTCGACGAAGAATGAGTGCGAGTCGCTCGAGGCGCACGTCGACATCGCGATGAAGCACGGCCAGCTCGTCCTCATCCACACGCCTCACCTGGCCGACAAGGCGCATGGCACGAAGCGGGTGCTCGAGGTGCTCGCCGGCATGAACATCGACCGCGAGCGGGTCTGGATCGACCATGTCGAGGAGCAGACGATCCGCCCCTGCCTCGACGCCGGCTACTGGGTGGGCTTCACGCTCTATCCGATCACCAAATGCTCGCCGAAGCGGGCTGTGGACATGCTGGAAAAGTATGGCACGGAGCGGATCCTCGTGAATTCCTCGGCCGACTGGGGGCCGAGCGATCCCTTCACGCTCCAGGAATGCATCCTCGAGTACCGCCGCCGCGGCCACTCGCTGCAGGACGCGATCGAAGTGTTCCACAACAACCCCTGCCGATTCCTGGGGCAGAACCCGAAGTTCGACATCCAGCCGATCCGCGTGGAGCCGGCCGGCGAGCGCGTCACCGCCTAGAAGCCCATCTGCGAGGAAGTCTGCCATGCACGATTCAGCGATCACGCAACTTGCGCTCGTCCGCCAGTTGAAGTTTTGTGCGGGGCACCGTCTCTACCGCCACGAGAGCAAGTGCGCGTTTTTCCACGGCCACAACTACCGCGTCGATGTGGAGGTGGTGGGGATCGGCAGCGGAACGGACGTCGATAGCGTCGGCCGGATCGTCGATTTCTCGATGATCAAAAAGCGGATGCTCGGCTGGCTCGACGACAACTGGGACCACGGCTTCCTGATCTTCGAGGAAGACGACAATGCGCTCGCGGCGATCAAGATGGTGCAGCCCACGAAGTATTTCGTGATGCCCTACAATCCGACGGCCGAGAACATGGCCCGCTACCTGCTCGAGGTGGTGGCGCCGAACGTGCTCGGCGATCTGGGCGTGGTCGCCCGGAAGGTGATCGTCTGGGAAACCGACGAATCCTGCGCGGTGGCGTCGCTCGTGGGCGATCCTGGCGACCTCGCCACCACGCTCGAGTCGGCCGTCCTCATCGACCATCGCCCGTAACATGACCCCCACCCCATCCTTTCCCACGACCCGCCTCCGCCGCAATCGTCAGCAGGAGTGGCTGCGCCGCGCCGTCGCGGAGACGGTGCTCTCGCCCGCCGACCTCGTCTGGCCGCTCTTCGTCCACGAGCACGAGGCCAGCCAGCCGGTGGCGAGCATGCCCGGCGTCGAGCGGCTCTCGATCGACGGCGTCGTGAAGGCGGCCGACGAGGCGGCGCGGCTCGGCATTCCCGCCGTGGCGCTCTTCCCGGTCGTGGAGGCGAAGCACAAGTCGGATGACGCCCGCCATGCGCACCAACCCGACAACCTCGCCTGCCGGGCCGTGCGCGCGATCCGCACGCAGTTGGGTGACTCAATCGGGATCATCTGCGACGTCGCCCTCGATCCCTACACGAGCCACGGCCATGACGGGCTGCTGCGGGATGGCCGCATCGTCAACGACGAGACGGTCGCGGTGCTCTGCAAGCAGGCCGTAGCGCTTGCCGAGGCCGGCTGCCCCGTCGTGGCTCCGTCCGACATGATGGACGGCCGCGTCGGCGCGATCCGGCAGGCGCTCGACGCCGCCGGCCGGCAGGACGTCTGCATCCTGTCGTATGCGGCCAAGTATGCGTCGGCCTTCTACGGCCCCTTCCGCGACGCGCTCGGCAGCGCCGGGGCGCTGGGCGCGGCCGACAAGAAGACCTACCAGATGGACCCCGCCAATGCCGACGAGGCGATCCGCGAGGTGGCTCTCGATCTCGCCGAGGGCGCCGACATGGTGATGGTGAAGCCGGCGCTCACGGCGCTCGACATCATCCATCGCGTGAAACAGTCGTTCGGCGTGCCGACCTTCGCCTATCAGGTCAGCGGCGAATACGCGATGATCCAGGCCGCGGCGGCGAATGGCTGGATCGATGGGAAGAAGGCCGCCTTGGAGAGCGTGCTCGTGATCAAGCGGGCCGGCGCCGACTGCATCCTCACCTACTTCGCCCCCGACCTCGCCCGGCAGGTGAGGTAGGGTAGGCTTCAGCCTGCCTGTTTTGCTCGCGACAGGCTAAAGCCTGTCCTACTTGGGTCGAAAGGCCACGAGCCGATCCGGATCGGTCTCGAGCCGCGGTGGAGTCGGGTTGCCGGTGTGGATGAGATCCACGCAGTAGGGGATCGCGGGAAACACGGCGTCGAGGCATTCGCGGATGCTCTTCGGCCGCCCCGGCAGGTTGACCACGAGCGCTCTGCCGCAGACCCCCGCCGTCTGCCGCGAGAGGATCGCCGTCGGCACATACTTCAGCGACACCTGCCGCATGAGTTCACCGAAGCCGGGCAGCATTTTCGTGCAGACTTTTTCGGTCGCCTCCGGCGTCACGTCGCGTGGCGCGGGGCCCGTGCCGCCGGTCGTCACGACGAGGCAGCAGCCGGCCTCGGCCATCTCGCGGATCGCCGCCGCGATCGCCTCGATGTCGTCAGGCACGATCTGCTCGCGGGCTTCCCATGGGGAGGTGAGCACCTCGGCGAGATACCCGCGGATCGCCGGCCCGCCTTCGTCGGCGTATTCGCCGCGGCTCGCCCGGTCGGAGACGGTGAGGATGCCGATGAGGGTCGTCATAGGTGGGACAGGCTTTAGCCTGTCTGTGTGGCCTGTGACAGGCTGAAGCCTGTCCTACACGACGCCGCGAGATTCGAGCAGCCGGATCACCGCGTCGACGCACTTGCCTACCGGCCACTCGTGGGTCGGGAGCACGAGGTCGGGCTTCGCCGGCGGCTCGTATGGCGCCGAAACGCCGGGGAAGTTGGCGAGTTCGCCCGAGTCGGCGAGCGGGTAATGGCCGTCGGTGTCGCGTTGGCGGCAGACCTCAAGCGGCGCCGAGAGGTGGACGACGAGGAATCGGTCGCGGCCCACGCGATCGGCCGCCTTCTGCCGCACCTCCTCGTCGGGCGCCACGAAGGCGCCGACGCAGAGGATGCCTGCGTCGTTGAAGAGGCGGGCCACCTCAACGCTGCGCCGCAGGTTCTCACTCCGTTCTGCCGTGGTAAAGCCCAAGTCCTTGCTGATCCCCAGCCGCATGTTTTGCCCGTCGAGCACGACGACGGCGCGGCCCATGTCGAAGAGCTTTCGCTCGAGCGCCTTGGCGATCGTCGATTTGCCGGCGCCGGTGAGGCCCGTCAGCAGGATCGTCGCGGGCTTCTGGCCGAACCGCGCCTCGCGCTCCTCGGCCGTGACGGCGCTCGATTCGCCGTGGAGGTGCTCGGCCGTGGCGGAATCGCCCCAGTGGTCCCCTGACACGTCGTCGGGCTCGCGGTCGAGGATCATGCCGGCGCCGACCGTCGCGTTGGTGAGCCGGTCGATCATGATGAAGGAGCCGGTGGTGCGGTTGCGCCGGTAGGCGTCAAACGCGATCGGGCTCGTGAGCGTGATGGCGCAGCGGGCGATCTCGTTGAGCGCGAGCGTGGGAGCGGGCTGGCGGTGGAGCGTGTTGACGTCGACCCGGTAGCGGAGCGTGCTCACCGCGCCGGTCGTGAGCTTGCTCGTCTGCTTGAAGAGATACTGCTTCCCCGGCACAAGTGGCTCCTCGCTCATCCAGACGACCGAGGCGTCGAACTTGTGATCCACCTTCGGCACGTTGCCGGGCCGCACGAGCATGTCGCCGCGGCTGGAGTCGATTTCGTCTTCGAGCGTGAGCGTGACCGACTGCGGGGCAAATGCCTCCTCGATCTCGCCGTCGAAGGTCACGATGGTCTTCACGCGGCTCTTCTTCCGCGAGGGGAGCGACAGCACCTCGTCACCGCGCCGGATGATGCCGGAGGCGATCGTGCCGGCGAACCCGCGGAAATTCAGGTGGGGCCGCAGCACAAGCTGCACCGGATACCGGAAGTCTTCCATGTTGCGGTCGGAGCCGATGTAGACGGTCTCCAGGAGCGGCATCAGCGGCGAGCCGGTGTACCACGGCATATTGGGGCTGTTGGTGACGACGTTGTCTCCCTTCAGGGCCGAGATCGGCATGAAGTGGACGTCGGGCAGCTCGAGCCGCGACGCGAAGTCGACATAGTCGGCCTTGATTCTCTCGAACACCGCTTCGTCGTAGTCGACGATGTCCATCTTGTTGATCGCCACGACGATGTGCTTGATGCCCAGGAGCGACACGATGAACGAGTGCCGTTTCGTCTGCGTGAGCACGCCGTGGCGGGCGTCGATCAGGATGATCGCAAGATCGGCCGTCGAGGCGCCCGTCGCCATGTTGCGGGTGTATTGCTCGTGGCCGGGCGTGTCGGCGATGATGAATTTCCGCCTGTCGGTCGAGAAGTAGCGGTAGGCCACGTCGATCGTGATCCCCTGCTGCCGCTCGTCTTCGAGGCCGTCGGTGAAGAGGGCCAGGTCGACCTCATCGCCGGTCGTGCCATAGCGGGTCGTGTCTTTCTTGATCGCGGCGAGCTGATCCTCGTAGATCATCTTCGACTCGTAGAAGAGCCGACCGATCAGCGTGCTCTTGCCGTCGTCCACGCTGCCGCAGGTGATGAACCGCAAGAGTTCCTTGCGCTCGTGCTGCGCGAGGTATTCGTTGATGTCGGTTGCGATGAGTGTCGATTGGTGGGACATGGTGTCGTCTTGTGAAGAGTTTTGTATTCACCCGCATTGCCGCCGGAACGGCAGAAGGTGCCTCGCGGAGTCCCTCGAAGACTCGGTCCTAACGCTCGTCACGCTTCCGCCGATCCCGGCGTTCAGCATCGGGGGTTCGAAACCCGATCATCGAGTCAAATGAGTTAATCTAGGCAATCTTAACTGCTTTCGGCAATTCGCCCCGCGCTCACGCGACTGTTCATCGGCGCGCGGAGCGTGGATACTGCTGTTTCCATGAGTTTGTTTCTCACCGCGCAAAAAGAGGTTCTTGCGATGCCGTCACGAACGACCGTGAAGTCTCGAGTGTGTGCCGGAGCCCTGCAGACGGCCCTGTTGTGTGCCGCAGTGTCTTGCTGCATCGATGTCGCCGAGGCCAAGCCGCGTGTTGAGCGGATCGCCGAGCGGCGGATCATGCGGCTCGAGGCGATGGAGCGACGCATGGAAGCGGCTGCGCAGATGCCGCCGCGGCCGGCAGACGTGCGCCGCGCGATCCGCGCAGGCGCGCCGCTGCCCGGTGTTGGCCCGAACGCCATGCCGCTGGGGGCCGCCCGCCCGGCGCCGCAGGCCGCCGCGCCGATTGTGGCCGCGCCGAAGCCACCGGCTGCCGTCGCGGCGTCGGAGCAGGCGAAGCCCGTGCCGGCCATCGCGAAGGAACAGCCGCAAACTGTCACCCCCGCCACCGCCGTCGATGACGGCACGCAGAGCGTGCTTGTGCAGGGCGAACCAAAGCTCGCCGCCCCTACGCCCGCCGACGAAAAGATCGAGCCGATCGAGTTGCTGCCCACCCCGTCGGCCAAGTAGGACAGGCTTCAGTCTGTCGGCAACGTACGACAGGCGTCTCTGCCTGTCTCCAGAAGACCGCTCACGACAGGCACAGAGGCCTGTCCTATGATGACCGCAGCGTGTCGGCTTGTCGGCGGATCGTGCGCAGTTCGACCGCGTCCTTGCGGCCGAGGTTCTTGAGCTGCATCGTCATCCGCTGGTTCTTCGCGAGCAGCTTTTCGTGCCGGGCGAGGAAGTCCCAGTAGAGCGTCGTGAAGGGGCAGGCTTCGGGGCCGCTGGCCACCTTCGGCTTGTAGCGGCAGCCCTTGCAGGCGTTGCTCATGCGGTCGATGTAGGCGCCCGTCGCGCAATACGGCTTCGAGGCCATCACGCCGCCGTCGCCAAACTGGCTCATGCCGAGCGTGTTGGGTAACTCCACCCACTCGACCGCATCGACATAGACGGCCAGATACCACTCGTGCACCTGCTGCGGCTTCACGCCGAGCAGCAGCGCGAAGAGCCCCGTCACCATCAGCCGCTGGATGTGGTGGGCGTAGCCGTAGCGGAGCGTCTGCTGGAGCGCGTCCTTGAGGCAATTCATCTCGGTGGCCGCCGTCCAATAAAAATCGGGCAACGGCAGGTCGGCGCCGAGCGCGTTGCGTTCGACATACTCCGGCATGAAATGCCAGTAGACGCCGCGGACATATTCCCGCCAGCCGATCACCTGCCGGATGAAGCCTTCCGTCGCCTCGAGCGGCGCCTGCCCCGCGCGGTAGAGCTTCTCGGCGGCCGCCACCACGTCGCGTGGGTCGAGCAGCTTCATGTTCATCGCCTGCGCGAGCCGGGAATGATAGAGCCAGGGCTCACCGGTCCAGATCGCGTCTTGATAGCGGCCGAAGTCTGCCAGGCGATGGGCGAGAAAGTCGTCGAGGGCCGCGCGGGCGTCGGCGGGCGTCACCGGCCAGTCGAAGTCGTCGAGGCTGCCGGGGTGGGAGGCGAACCGGGCATTCACGAGGTCGATCACCCCGCGGGTCGTCTGGTCAGGGGCGAACCGCACCGGCGCTGGAAGTTTCCCCGGGCCGGTCTTCGGAAACGCGCCGCGGTTTTCCACGTCGTAATTCCACTGGCCGCCGGCCGGCTCGCCGTCGTCCATGAGCACGCCACACCTTTCGCGCAAGGGCCTGTAGAAGTATTCGAGCCGCAATTGCTTGCGGCCCTTCGCGTGGGCCGCAAACTCCTCGCGCGACGAAAAGAAATGCCGGTCAGTCCGAATCTCGAGCGGGATGCCGGCCTCTGTGGCGGCGGCCTTGAGCGATTGCTGCACCCGCCACTCGCCGGGCTCCACGACGATGAGCCGCTCCGGCGCGAAGCCGGCCTGCTTCAGCCGCGCGAGGCTCACGAGCAGGGCGGCGGCGAGTGAGGGTGGCTCCTTGGCCCCGGGCTTCGCCGCGAGCGCGGTGTAATCGACGTCGATCCGCTCCTTTGCCAGACAATCGCGAAAGTGCCGCATCGCGGAGAGAAACACCGCGATCCGGGCCTTGTGGGTCCAGACGTGCGTCGATTCCTCCGCCACCTCGGCCATCCACACGCGGTCGCGGCCGCGGTCGAAGCCATCGAACGCAGCGCTCTTGCGGTCGAGCTGGTCGCCAAGCACGAGGATGAGATTTCCGGCCATGAGGAATAGTCTATAGCTCCATGACGTTTCCACGGGGCCCGCTCAAGCTCGACGATTGCCAGGCCCACGGCCAAGGCTCCGGGAGCGAACTCTTCGTCGTGGAGGGGGATTCCGCGGCCGCTGCGGTGAGTCGCGTCCGCGATCCGGCGTTTCAGGCCGTGCTGCCGATGCAGGGCAAGCCGCTCAATGCCTTGAAGGCCAGCGAGAAGAAGGTGGCCGGCCACCCGCTCTTCCAAGCGCTCGCCGAGGCGATCGGCTTTCGGTTTGGCGACCTTTTCGACCTGGCGGCCTGCCGCTACGAGCGGATCCTCCTGCTCATGGATCCCGATGCCGACGGCATCCATTGCGGCGTCTTGATGCTGATGTTTTTCCAGCGTTGGACGCCGGCCTTGCTCGATGCAGGCTGCGTGGAGATCGTCCGCGCGCCATGGGGCGAGGTGCTCGTCGCCGGCGAGCCTGCGCCACGGGTCGCCTTCTCGGAGCATGAGCTGCAGCACATGGCCGATGTCTTCAGTGGACAGGGGGCGGTGGTGACGCGACGCTACCGCGGCCTGGCCGCGATCGAGCCCGGTGTGATCGCCGCCACGTGCGTTGCGCCTGACAGCCGCCGCACGAGCCCGATCTCAGCCGCAGAGGCGGCGTCGTTGATCGGGATGTTGAGCGGCCTCAAAACGCATTCCCCGAAAACGCCTCGCCGCCGTTGAAGCTCGAGAGCGCGGCCCAGATGGTTGGCTCGATGGAGTTGGCGATGAACCGCGTGCCGCCGTCGCCAAACATCACGTTGCAGCCGTTCGGGTGATCGGAATACATCTGGCAGACGTGGGCGTGCGGGTCGTTCGGCGGATGGATCACGCCGGGTTCGTCTTCGGCCGGCCCGCTGTGCACGAGCAGGAGGGTCGCGGCCGCGTCGGGCTCACTCTGGCTCGACTGCACGAATTCGGGGGTCGGGTGCGAAAAGCCGCCGGGCACGGTGCCGGCCCAGGCCTTCTGCGAAAGCCGCGAGAGGTGCTCGCCGAGAAAGACCGTCTTCGATGTGCCATCGGTCACCTGGCTGATCTTGAGCCACGAGTTGCGGTAGAGCGGCCCATTGGCCGCGCCAGCCCATGAATCGAGCGGTCGTCCCCAGGGCTCGCCGTGGCCGGCGTTGCCCACGTAGCTCGAGCGGCCGAGCGTCGCGCCTGAAGGATGTGGGCTGCCCGATTCGAGCTGCACCGCAAACGCCTCGCGGGGACCGGTGTCGGAGGGGCAGCGGAAAAACGGCACCGATGCGGAAACGACCGCCGCGTTCGCCGGGTCGGCGATGCCGAGGTCGGCGCGGTAGCGGTCGGCGAGCTGGCCCTCCTCGATGAAGGCCGCGATGAGCAGGCCCCAGCCGGTGCCGGGCGGGCGGTCGCGAGTGGCCGGATCCTGCGGCGTGCGGCTCGCCTCGCTGACATAGCCCGCGGGAAATCGCTTCTTCGCCGACTCGTGCCCCAGGAGGCCGATCCCCAGCTGCCGCAGGTTGCTCGAGCAGGCCGTGCGCCGCGCCGATTCGCGGGCCGACTGCACCGCCGGCAGCAGCAGCCCCACGAGCGTGCCGATGATGGCGATCACCACGAGCAGCTCGACGAGGCTGAACCCGCGCCGCGGCTGCGGTGCGAAGAGCCCGTTTCTTTCAGGCGAGAATCGCATTTTGAATCCTCAAAACCTAGTTTTTGATGACTCAAAAAGTGTAGGCGGTCGGTCGGGGCCGGGCAACCGCGGGCAGACGAGCCGGGGGCTTGGGGGAAATCGAGGCGAGTTGGCGTATCCCCGCCTCCGAAGCCGAGGTTTTCACCAACCCGCCGGCGGTTTTCAGCTAGGTTGGAACCGCCCACCACAAGAGACTGCCTTCATGCGAGTCGCCTTCTACGACACCAAGCCCTACGACCGGCAATACATGCTGGCTGCCGCCGGAGCCGACACCATCTCGTGGTCGTTTCATGATTTTCGGCTCACCGCCGAGACAGCCGGCATCGCCGCGGGCGCCGATGCCGTCTGTGCGTTCGTCAATGACCGGCTCGACCGCGCCTGTCTCGAACGTCTCGCCTCGATCGGGATTCGGCATGTGGCGTTGCGCTGTGCCGGATTCAACAACGTCGATCTGCCGGCCGCCAAGGGCTTTGGCATCACGATCACGCGGGTGCCTGCCTATTCGCCGCATGCGGTGGCCGAGCACACCGTGGCTCTCGTCCTCACGCTCAACCGCCATACCCATCGCGCCTTCAATCGCGTCCGCGAGCAAAACTTCTCGCTCAACGGGCTCGTCGGATTCGATCTCCACGGCAAGACCTGCGGCATCGTCGGCACCGGGAAGATCGGCCGGTTGGCGGCGGAAATCTTCCGTGGCTTCGGCATGCGGGTCATCGCCCACGATCCGTATCCGGCGACCGACTGGGCGGCGGACCGTGGCATCGAATACCAACCCTTCGATGCCGTGCTCGAGGCCAGCGATATCCTTTCGCTCCATCTTCCGCTCACGCCACAGACGCACCACATGATCGGTGTCGAGGCAATCCGCCGGATGAAGCCCGGGGCGATGCTCGTCAACACCAGCCGCGGCAAACTCATCGACACGACGGCCGTCATCGCAGCCCTCAAGCGCGGCCACCTTGGTGGCCTGGCGATCGATGTCTATGAGGAAGAGGAGGGGATTTTTTTCGAAGATCTCTCGGGGCAGGTGCTGCAGGACGACGAGCTGTCGCGCCTGCTCTCGTTTCCCAATGTGCTCGTGACCGCCCACCAGGCGTTTCTCACCCACGAGGCCCTCGCGGAAATCGCCAGAGTCACCGTGGAAAACCTGCTCCGCGCGGGCCGCGGGGCTTCGCCACTCGCCGGCACGTCGCTCACCGACGCCGGCTGAGGATCCCTGCGGCTCCAGATCCCGGCGGCCGGGCCTCTTACTTGCAAAAGAGTTGCATATCGGGCAGAGTGTGGGGCTGTCGGGGCATGGTGCCCTGCATCCACGCGGAGGTGTTTATGCACGCGAACGTGTCTAGCACGAATGTGTCTCGGTCGGATCGCCGGCTGCCTGTCACGGTGCTCTCGGGGTTTCTCGGGGCCGGAAAAACCACGCTCTTGAACCATGTGCTGGCCAACCGCGAGGGCCTGCGGGTGGCGGTGATCGTCAACGACATGAGCGAGGTGAATATCGACGCCCAGCTCGTGGCCAATCCGCTGGCCACGCCCACGGCCGGCCGGCTCAGCCGCACCGAGGAAAAGCTCGTCGAATTCTCCAACGGCTGCATCTGCTGCACGCTCCGCGAAGACCTGCTCGAGGAGGTGGCGAAGCTGGCCCGCGAGGATCGCTTCGACTACCTGCTCGTGGAGAGCACGGGCATCTCCGAGCCGCTCCCCGTCGCGGAGACCTTCACGTTCACCGATGAGAAGGGGGAGAGCCTTTCGGCGCTGGCCCGGCTCGACACGCTCGTGACGGTGGTCGATGCGAAGAACTTTCTCGATGACTATTGCTCGCGTGACGAGCTCCGCGACCGCGGCATCGGGCTCGATGAAAACGATTCCCGTGACCTCGTGCAGTTGCTCGTCGATCAGGTGGAATTCGCGAACGTGATCATCGTCAACAAGACCGACCTGGTCGATGCCGACGACCTCGCCTACCTGGAGGCGATCCTGCGGAAGCTCAACCCGGCCGCGCGGATCATCAAGAGCCAGCGCGGTCAGGTGCCGATGAGCGAACTGCTCGACACGAAGCTTTTCGACATGGATCATGCCGGGAGCCACCCGGGCTGGCTCGCCGAGGCGCCGGGCACCCATACGCCCGAGACCGAGGAATATGGCATTTCGAGCCGCGTGTTTCGCTCTCGGCGGCCGCTGCATCCGCAACGATTCTGGGATCTCGTCACCGGCTCCGGCTTCAAGGGCGTGATCCGCTCGAAGGGATTTCTCTGGCTGGCGACGCGGCACGACTGGGCCGGCATCTGGTCCACCGCCGGCGTGGTCTCGAGCCTGCAACCGGGCGGCTCGTGGCTCGCGAGCGCCCCGGAAGAGGAATGGCCCGAGGAACTCGACGAAGAAGAGATCGCCGCGATCTGGGAGGAGCCCTGGGGCGATCGTCGGCAGGAGCTGGTCGTGATCGGGGCCAAGCTTTCCGACTCGCTGCTCGACCGGCTCGAGGCCTGCTGCCTGACTGACGAAGAGATGGAGCTGGGGCCGGAGGGCTGGCTTGGCCTCGAGGATCCCTTCCCGGCATGGCGGATCGTCGAGAGCGACGAGGAAGCTCTCGACGAAGGATCTCGCGGAGGGTAAGGCCCCTGAAAAACCACAAAATCAACGGTAAATCAGGCCGAAATAAACACTTGACCCCGCCGAATCCCCGCCTATACTCTGTTGCAATTGATCTGCACGAGACATTCGATGGCAGGCTGATTCGGCCTGCCTATGCAGATCAGACCTCGAGAAACGCTCGTGACGGCAGCCTGATTCCGACGCAGTGGCCTTCTTAGGCCCGCCTGGCGCGATCCGCCAGTAGGAATCTTCTTTCGCCCGTCTCCATGGTTCGCTTTCGCCTGTGGTGGAGTTTTCGTTCCACCCGACGCGAGCGAGGACGTTTGGGCAACAGGCCGCCGCACCCAATCCTTGACGCTATGTGCCACCACACTACACTTGCAAACGAGTTGCATATGAGCGAGTCGTGCGTTCAGCGCGGAAGGCGGGCTTTTGTGAGCAGCGGTGGTTTCACGCTCGTGGAGTTATTGGTCGTGATCGCGATCATCGGCACGCTCGTCGGCCTGCTCCTGCCTGCCGTGCAATCGGCCCGGGCTGCCGCGCGTCGCACGCAGTGCGCGAGCTGCATCCGGCAGGTGGGTCTCGGCGTGCTGAACTATGCCGATGCCCATCGCGGGCGGTTTCCATCGCGTTCGCACGTCGACCCAGGTCAGGAGGCTCGCAAGCTCCATTGGATCCAGCAGATTGCGCCGTTCGTGGAGAGCGTCGACGTCATTCGGCTCTGCCCGGATGATCCGCTGGGCACTTTGCGCATGACCGGTCTACCGGGTTCCGGCGTCGATTTCGCGGATCCTCAGCACACTGACCCAGCCAAGCGGTTCACGCCCAAGACCAGCTATGTGGTGAACGGTTATCTGTCGTTCGATGAGCGGGCGGCTTTTTCACAAGGCATCAACAATCTCAACAAAATCCCGGCGCGTTCAAAGATGGTGATGTTGTTCGAAAAGTATTCAAATCCTTTGGCCGTCAGTGATCGCACAAGACAAATTGCGGATATCACCAGTTCGCATTTCGATCACACGCATTCGCCGTCTTGGTTTGATTGGTGGGAAGACGAGAGGAGTCGAGTCTTCACCGATATCGCCGCAGAAATCCAGGTCGATCGGCATCGTGGAGGAAGCCATTTTCTCTATGCGGATGGCCATGTAGAGCTTGTTTCGGAATCGCAAATTCAGGCATGGATCGAGGAGCGATATGAATTCGCCAAGCCGAATTAATAACCTGCTGTTGTGCTGCGCAGGGGTTGTCATTGCGTTGACGGCATCCAGCTCGTACGCGCAAACGCATGCGAGTGATATTCAGCTGCTGCTCATCAATTCGCGGCTGGCCACCTCCGGCGGCTCGTATCCGGGCCCGCTCAATGGGCGGGTTTTCGAAGGAACGTTTCCGACAAACGGCGCTAACAACAATCCAGGATTCGATTCGGCTGCGGGCCTGCTCCAGCCGGGCGAAATGATCCGGTTCGACTTCGTTCGCGAAGTCTTGTACTGGAACGGAACGGCCCTCACGACGTCGCCAAGATCGATGACCGTTTCTCTCGGCAGCACGCAGTCGACACTGTCGCCCACCGATATCAGCGGCAAGCCGGGATTCGTGATCAATGGCGGCGATGCGCAGGGCGCGTTCCACGAGCACGTTTGGTTTTCGATCGGAAGCGGAGCACCTACGGGCCTGTATGGCGTGGTCCTAACGCTCGGGCCGGCCGGCACGAGCACGTTTGGCACGTCGGAGCCCTTCCTGATGGCCTTTAGCAGGGGGGCGACGAACCGGGAGGCCGGGCTCGACGCGATGGCCGCCACGTTGGTGGCCGTGCCCGAACCGACAACGCTGGGGCTCGCTGCGGCGGGGCTGGTGGCAGGTATTGCTAGCCGATGCCGGCGAGGAAAATCCCGAAAGCGCAACGCAGTTGCAAGTGCGCTGCGTGTGCAGTAAAGTCTCGCTTATTCCCTTTCCAGTCATCTATCTGAGGAACAATGCCATGCTGGGTTTCCGAAACAAAGCGATGAATGGTTCGACTTTTCTGCGGGCATCGTTTGCCTGCCTGGTAGCGGTCGCCGCCGTGGGGCTCGGCTCTGCTCGGGCGGGTGGAGTACACGCGGGTGATATCGAGCTGGAAATCGAAAACAACAAACTCGTCACACACAACGGCCGGTATTTTGAGTCTGCGTTCACTGATGCCGGTGGCGTTTATCGCAGCACCAGCCCTGGGTTCGATTCGGCTGCGGGTTTGCTCCAGTACTCCGAAGAGGAGCCAATGCAAGAAATTGGTTTCAACGTGCTGGGCCCGCTCTTGTATTGGGACGGCGAGCTGAAGGCGCCGCAGGCGGGCCTGGGACTGAGCCTTTTCTGGGGGCCGAGTAACGTATCCGTCACGGGCGCAAGTACGTCGGGCGTCGCTGGCTTCAGCCTCGGCGGGGCCACCGACCCAAACGGCAGGTTCCACGAGCATTTCACGTTCGAGATCGCGTCGAGCGCGGATGTTGGCGCCTATGGCGTGCTCTTGGAGTTGACGCCGGAAGGATCGAGCACGTTCACCAAATCCGACCCTTTCCTGCTCGTGTTCAATCGCGGTCTGGGTACCGCGGAATTTGAATCAGGCGTCGATGCCATGGTCCAGGTAACCGCCGTTCCCGAGCCGTCGAGCATCGCGCTGGCTGGCTTGGGCGTGACGGGCCTCGCCGGTGCGGCGCTGCGGCGGCGGATGCGGAAGCAGTAGTCCGCGTTCGCGAGTTCGCGTGCTCGAGTCGTTAGTAGTTACGTGCCGCAGAACGTGCGGTAGCAGCTCGTCGTGGGCGGCGGCGGTTCGGCATAGGCCGCCGCCGCCGCGTCGGGCTGAAAGGGTGAGGAGAGCACCGCGAGCAGCCGGTGGGTGGCCGCGAGCGGGTCGGTGTCGGCCGGATCCAGCCCGAAGCTCCCCTCGCCCGTGGCGGCGGCGAGGGCTTCCTCCACCCGATGGTTGCGGGGAATCACCCAGGGGTTCACGGCCGCCATCCGCGCGGCCGCGGTTTCCTGCGGCCGGCCCTCCCGGCCCAGCCGTTCGAGCCAGCGGGCCTGCCATGCGGCAAACGCCGGCTGACGATACCAGTCGTTTGCCGCCCGCTCGGCAGTGCTCGGGTCGAGCATCGAGCCAAGATCGCGAAACGTGTTCGTCCAATCGGCCCGTGCCGCGTGCATCCACGCGAGCAGCTCCGCGATCAGCTCGCCGTCTCCCGACTCCTCCGTCTCGAGCCCGAGCTTCGCCCACATGCCGGAAAGCCAGGCCCGCTCGAAGGCGGCTGAAAATCCCTGGATCGCGTCGGTGGCGATCGCGATCGCCGTGTCGGCATCCGGATCCAAAAGCGGCAAGAGCGTCTCGGCGAACCGCGCGAGATTCCACTGGGCGATCACCGGCTGATTGCCATAGGCATAGCGGCCATGCGCGTCGATCGAGCTGAAGACGGTGTCGGGATCGTAGGCATCCATGAATGCGCACGGCCCGTAATCGATCGTCTCGCCGGAGATCGCCATGTTGTCGGTGTTCATCACGCCATGCACGAAGCCCACGTGCTGCCAGCGGGCGATCAGGGCCGCCTGCCGATCAATCACGGCGGCGAGAAACTCGCGGTATTTCTCCGGGCCTTCGGCGACGATCTCGGGGTAGTGCCTGGCAATCGCATGATCGGCGAGGGCGACGAGCGCCGCGGGATCGCGGCGAGCCGCATACTCGAACGTGCCGACGCGAATATGGCTTGCGGCAACGCGGGTGAGCACCGCGCCGGTCAGCGGCGTAGTGCGATAGACCGTTTCGCCCGTCGTGACGACGGCAAGGCTCCGCGAGGTGGGGATGCCGAGGGCATGCATCGCCTCGCTGATGATGTATTCGCGAAGCATTGGCCCGAGCGCCGCGAGGCCGTCGCCATTCCGCGAAAACATCGTCCGCCCAGCCCCCTTCAGCTGGATGTCGAACCGTTTCCCAGAGGGCGCGATCTGCTCGCCGAGGAGAATCGCCCGACCGTCGCCGAGCATCGTGAAGTGGCCGTATTGATGGCCCGCGTAGGCCTGGGCGATCGGCTCGGCCCCGGCGGGCAATACCTGGCCGGCGAAGACCGCCGCCGTGGCCGGGTCGGCAGGATCGCCGCAGGAAAGCCCCAGCGATTCCGCGAGGCGGTGGTTGAGGATCGACACGCGCGGCGCACGGAACCGGGCCGGTTCGGCAGGGGTAAAAAGCACGGCCGGCAGCCGGGCAAACGAGTTGTCGAAGTTCCAGCCGGTCGGGCCGCTCACGGGTTGCCTTGCGTTGTTTTGAGGGGATTTCGCGGGGACAGAAATAGGGCCTGTTAGTCGGACGAGGCCGGTGCGGTTCTGAGACTGACGACGGAGACGCTGCCAGCCACGGCGGTTTTTCCCGAGTTGACCACCGCCAGAAGCCGATACTAACAGCCTCGTCCAGTAGCAGCCTGTCCATGGGCTTTTCAGGTTGGTGTCGGTTCCAGGCATTCGAACTCTTTTTTTCGATTGTCAGGAGGGACTCTCGTGATCGCATCCGTCAAGCAGTTTCCGGCCCGAGTGGATCGGAAAAGCCGGCGGGCCAAGCCCAAGCGGCCCGTCTCGGCCAAGACCCTCGCCAAGCGAAAGGCCCTCCTCGAGCAGCGTCGCGAGCATCTCTTCGGCCGGGAGATCGAATACATCCCCTGCCGCCAGTTCCTGAAGGCCAATGCCGAGGAACTCGCCACCATCGCCCCGGCCGATGCGGCGGTTCCGCTCGAGCAGCACGAGACACCAGCATCTGCCAAGGCACTCACGCCGTATCTCGCGAGCCTCTATCAGACGCGCCTGCTCACGAAAGATGAGGAGCAGTTTTATTTCCGGCGGATGAACTGGCTGAAGTTTCGCGCCGCCACCGCCCGCGGCCGGCTCGACCGACGCCGCGCGACGATCAAGCAGATCGACCAGGTCGAGGCCTGGCTCACCGAGGCCGAGACGGTGAAGTCGATCATCATCACGTCGAACCTCAGGCTCGTGGTGTCGATCGCCAAGAAGTTCATTGATCCGAACAACTCGTTCGACGAGCTCGTCAGTGAAGGAAACGTCGCCCTCATGCGGGCCGTCGAGAAATTCAATTTCGCGCTCGGCAACCGGTTCAGCACATATGCCACCTACGCGATCCAGCGGCACTTCTTCCGCGTCTCCCACAAGTCACGTCAGCTGCGGAAGCGGTTCGTGGCCACCGACGAGGTGATGAAGGACCGCGCCGGCGAGCCCGAAAACACCGACTACTGCTCGGCCGCGCAGATCGGCGTGCTCAAGGAGCTCTTCGCCGGGTTCCTCGGCGATCTCGAGCCGCGGGAGCGGCAGATCGTCGTGGCCCGGTTCGGCTTCGACGGCAAGCCGCCGCGGACATTCCGTGAGCTCGGCAGCCAGATGGGAGTCTGCAAGGAGCGGATCCGCCAAATCCAGACGCGGGCGATGGACAAGCTGCGAGACATGGCGGCGGAGGCCCGGCTCGAACAGACCGTCGGCGACTGGCTGTAATCGTGAGCCAACGCGTTCTCATCCTCGGCGGCGGCGGAGGCATCGGGTCAGCCGTGGCCCGGCTCGTCGTGGCCGCCGGCGGACGTGTCTTTCTCGCGGGCCGCGACGCGGCTCGGCTCGAGGCCATCGCGAACGAGCTCGGCATGCCCTGGGGCACGGTCGAAGCCACCGACCCCGATTCAATAGACGCCTGCGCCGATGCGGCGGCTGCGGCGCTCGGCGGTCTCGACGGCATCACCAATTGCGTGGGATCGATCCTGCTGAAGCCCGCGCACCTCACGAGCACCACCGACTGGCAGGCGACGATCGCGACCAACCTCACGAGCGGCTTCGGCTGCGTGCGTGCCGCGGGAAGGCTCTTGAAGGCGGAAGGGGGCTCGGTGGTGCTCGTGTCAAGCGCCGCGGCCCGCGTCGGCCTGGCCAACCACGAAGCGATCGCGGCGGCGAAGGCGGGCATCATGGGGCTCGTCTTGTCGGCGGCCGCCACCTACGCCCGGCAAAAAATCCGGTTCAATGCGGTTGCGCCCGGCCTCGTCCGCACGCCGCTCGCCGCGGGGCTCGTGTCGAGCGAATTGGCTGAGAAGGCTTCCGTGGGCATGCACCCGCTCGGCCGGCTCGGCGAGCCGGGGGACGTGGCCCGGGCCATCTTCTGGCTGCTCGACCCGGCCCAGAGCTGGGTGACCGCCCAGGTGATCGGCGTGGACGGCGGCCTGGCCGACGTGAAGCGCTAAACGTGGCGGCCGAATCCGCCTTGCGGCGGTGGCCGCAGGCCCCCTATCTTCCCGCCCCCCAAGGGAGGATGCACATGGCCATCACGCTCGAAACACTCGCCGCCCATGTCGGCGGCACGCTCGTCGGCGGCCCCGCCACGACACCGATCACCGACGCGATCACACTCGAGACCGCCGGGCCCGAGCATGTCACGCTCGTGGATCATGCCGACAAGCTGCACCTCTTGCCGAAGAGCAAGGCCGGCGCCGCGATCGTGCCGCAGGGATCGGGGCCGCTCGACCGGCCGACGATCGAAGTGGCCGACGTTCATGCCGCCTTCGCCGCCGTGATCACGCTCGTGAGGCCGCCGCGCAGCCGCGTGCGCACGGGCGTGAGCCAGCAGGCCGCCGTCGATCCCTCGGCCCGGATCGCAAGCGACGTCGACATCCATCCCTTCGCGACCATCGGCCCCGATTGCGAGATTGGCACTGGCGCCACGATCCACTCGGGCGCCCGCCTCGCGGCCGGCTGCCGAATCGGCGCCGGCACGGAGATCTTCCCCAACGCCGTGCTCTATGAAAACACGCGGGTCGGCGATCGCTGCATCATCCACGCGAATGCGGTGCTCGGCGCCTATGGCTTCGGCTACAAGGTGGCCGGCGGCGCCTATGCCATCTCCGCGCAGCTCGGCAACGTGGAGATCGGCGACGACGTCGAGATCGGCGCCTCCACGACGATCGATCGCGGCACGTATGGCTCGACCGTCATCGGCTCGGGCACCAAGCTCGACAACCTCGTGATGATCGCCCACAACGTGCGGCTCGGCAGGCACAACATGATCTGCTCGCAGGTGGGCGTGGCCGGCAGCACGACGACCGGCGACTGGGTGGTGATGGCCGGGCAGGTGGGCGTGCGCGACCATGTGCACATCGGCGACCGCGCGATCCTCGGCGCCCGTTCCGGCGTCTCCAACGACGTGGAGGCCGGCAAAACCGTGCTCGGCGAGCCGGCCATCGAGCTCCGCGATCGCAAGCTGCAGTTGGCCACGATGAGCAAACTCCCCGAGATGCGGAAGGACCTCAAGCAGGTCATCGCCCGCGTCGAGGCCCTCGAAGGCGGCCGCGCCGGCAGGGCCGCAGAAGCGGCGTGACGGGGGGAAAGGGTATGCACCACGAATCCCGTCACGACTCGAGCGCACTCTCAGGCGAGACGATCGGCATCCTCGCCGGCTGGGGCCGCTTTCCCGTTGCCGTGGCCGAGGCGGTCCGGCGGCACGGCGGCCGCACCGCGATTCTCTCGATCCGCGACCACGCCGATGCCGAGCTCGAGTCGCTGGCCGACGACTACGGCACCGTCGGCGTGGCCGAGATCGGCCGCGCGATCGAGTTTTTCAAGCGTCACGGGGCCCGCCGCGCCACCATGGCCGGCAAGATCCACAAGACGAAGCTCTTCGCCCGCGGCGCGTGGATCCGTCACCTGCCCGACTGGACCGGGCTCAAGACCTTCTGGCCCCACTTCGTGACCAGGCGCCGCGATAACCGCGACGACTCGCTCCTGGGCGCGATCAGCGCGGCATTCGACGCCGAGGGCGTGCGGATCTGCCCAGCCACCGACTTCGCGCCCGAGCTGCTCGCCGCGGAGGGCGTGATCGCGGGCCGGCCGCTCACGGCTGCCGAGGAGCAGGACGTAGTCTTCGGCTGGCGGCTCGCCAAGGAGCTCGGCCGGCTCGACATCGGCCAGACTGTGGTCGTGAAGAATCGCGCGCCGATGGCGCTCGAGGCGATCGAGGGCACCGATGAATGCATCCGCCGCGCAGGCCGCCTCTGCCCGACGGGCGGCATGGTGGTCGTGAAGGTGGCGAAGCCGCAGCAAGACCTGCGGTTCGACATGCCCACGATCGGGGTCGGCACACTGCAGTCGTTGCGGGCGGCCGGAGCCCGCGTGCTTGCGATCGAGGCGGGCCGCACGATCCTCGTCGACTCCGCCGAGCTCGCCGATTTCGCGCTCAAGAGCGGCATCACGATCGCGAGCTTTTGCGAGGTCTCCGGGATTCCCGCGATTCGTCCGGCCGCGCACGAGATGCGCCGGGTAGGGTAGGCTTCAGCCTGCCGCATCGTACGACAGGCCTCCGTGCCTGTCCCTCGTAGACACGCATGCCCATCCTCCTGCGATCCATCGTCGCCGTATGCATCGCGCTAGCCGCGGGCATCGCCTTCGCCGCCGGCATCGCCTTGGCGCAGGCTCCGGCGACCGCTTCGCGTGGGCGGGTCACGATCGACATGGACGTCGATCCGACCGTTGCGATCCCGCCGCCGGCGACCCACTTCATGGGCCGCGAGATCGCGCAGACGATGCACTTCACGGGCGCCCCGTGGCTCGTTCGCGAGAGCCGCCAGCGCGAGGAGGATTGCCGGCTCTTGATCGAGGCGCTCGAGATCCAGCCCGGCCAGACGGTCTGCGACATGGGGTGTGGCAACGGCTTTTACACGCTCGAACTTGCGCGGCGGGTCGGACCGCGCGGCCTCGTGTATGCCGTGGACGTGCAGCCGGAGATGCTGCGGATGCTCCTCGCGCGGCTGCTCGCCGAAGGGATTCACAACGTGAGGCCGGTGCTCGGCACCGCGATCGACCCGCGGCTGCCGAAGGGGGACGTGGACCTCGTCGTCTGCATCGACGTGTATCACGAGTTTTCACATCCCGAGGCGATGCTCGGGAGGATCCGGGAGAGCCTCGCCCCGGGCGGCCGGCTCGTGCTGGCGGAGTTTCGCGGCGAGGATCCGGCTGTGCCGATCAAGCCACTTCACAAGATGACGAAGGCCCAGGTGCGGGCGGAGCTCGAGCCAGCGGGGTTCGAACTTGCCCGGGAGTTTGAGCGGCTCCCCTGGCAGCATTTGCTCTTTTTCGAGGCGGGGCAGGACGGCCCCTGAGCCCCCAGCCCCGAACCCCCAGATTGCCAAAAGACGGGTTTTGACGGCTTTTCCGGCAGGTTGGGGGGGGGGGGGGGGGGGGGGGGGGGGGGGGGGCGTAGCACCCCCGAAAAATTCCGGAAAATGGGCCCGGCCAAAACGTTGCTTTTGCCCCCGATCGTGGCGATACTAACGTTTCGCCCGGGGCTGGATCAACGATGGCCATGACTCCCAATCACTTCCGCAGTGCCTCACGCGCGTCGCGCGATCCGCAGGGCGGCGCGCTGGATCCCGTGATCGCCGATGGCGGTGTCGCCGTCGTCGAGGACCGCAACTGGGTGCTTGGCAACAACGCCGCTATGCGGCGGATCGCCCGCGCGGTCGAACGAGCCGCCGAAGTCGAGTGCACCGTGCTCGTGTCGGGTGAGACCGGCACCGGCAAGGAACTCTGGGCACGGCTGCTGCATCGCAGTGGCCCACGCAAAGACAAAGCCTTCGTGCCGGTCAACTGCGCCGCGCTCACGCCATCGCTCGCCGAGAGCCAACTCTTCGGCCATGAGAAGGGCGCGTTCACCGGCGCGGCTGGCCGCTCGCTCGGCATCTTCCGGGCTGCGCAAGGCGGCGTCGTCTTCCTCGACGAGATCGGCGAGATGCCGCCGGAACTGCAGCCCAAGCTCCTGCGGGTGCTGCAGCAGCGCGAGGTGCTGCCCGTCGGCGCCACGCAGCCCGTGCCGATCGACGTGCAGGTGGTCGCGGCGACGAATCGCGACCTCGAGGCCGAGGTTGCCAAGGGCACGTTTCGCGAGGATCTCTACTACCGGCTCAACATGATCGAACTGCGGGTGCCCGCGCTCCGCGAGCGAATGGAAGACATCCCGCAATTCATCGAGTTTTTCGCGCAGCAATTCGCGGATCGCTATCGCTTGCCGGTGTGGCAGCCATCGCCCGAGACGCTCGCCGAATTCTGCAGCTTCGATTGGCCGGGCAACGTCCGGCAGCTCGCCCATGTGATCGAGCAGGCGTATGTGTTGCAGACCGAGCCGCAAGTGCCCGTGCGGGCTGCGGCGCGGAGAGAAGGTGGTTCAGCCAGCCTGCCGTGCCTCGATCTGGCAAAGCTTCGCCAAGAGGCGATCAAGCAGGCCCTCGCGATCACGCGCGGCCACAAGGCCCGTGCCGCCAAGTTGCTCGGCGTGCACGCCAACACGATGACGCGGCTTCTCCGCGAAACGGATTCCGAGTAGGGCGTCGATCGCTTCGCTCCCAATCGGCTCAATAGCAACGCATCGGCTCGCGGGCGGCAGAAGTCGCCTCGCGGTGGCCCTCGCGGACTCGGTCCAAATGCTCGTCGAGCTTCCGCCGACCCGCTCGCCTTCGTCCATGGTAGCCCGCTACTACCGGGGCAGCTTGCAGGTGCCGTCGTCGCAGGAGCCGGCGATCCGCAGGCGGTTGCGGGCGATGAACCGATAGAGCGTTGCCCAGAGCGGCTCTGTGCCGGGAATATGCAGCGGCACGGCGAGCGGCCAGAGGAGCGGTAGCCGGCGGGAGAGATACTTCACGGCGTCGGCGCCGCCGCGTGCCCGGCCCGCTCGATCGACGACGACCATCTGCGCGAGCAGGTCGTCATGCGAGAGCTCCGGAAAATCGCGACCCACGCTCGGGTCGTGAAGCGACGTGAAGGCGAGTGCGCTCCCGAGATCCAGCCCGCGCAGGATCGCGATCTGGCTGCGGCAGAACCGGCAGCGGCCGTCGTAGAGAACGGTGTCGCGGGCGGGCTTCGTCTGCGTGGAGATGGTGTTCATGGGCTCGTGAGATCTCCCATGAAGTGTAGGCCCTGCTCCGTCGTCAGGAGCGTGCGCCGCCGTCAGATTTTCGAAAAATCCTTCACCGCCTTCGTGGGCAGCGAGAAGAAGTTGAGCACCGTGACGGCCCCGGCGGAGATCAGGCTCCAGGGAGCCCAGTCGGGGGCGGTGAACACCTGCGATCCGCCGCGGCCGTCGAGCGGCTGGATCACTGCCGAGTCGATCACGAGTAATTCAACGCCGACGATGCACGCGAAGACGCCGGCCGCGAGTAAAAAGCTCTTCCACATAGTGGGTCTTTCGGCTCCCCGCCGTTCGGGGCATGAGCGCGACAGGAAGCGGCGCAGGCTGTGAGGGCTGGCGCGGTTGTGAGGGGCTGAAGGAGATTCGCTTGCGGAGCGAGCGGATTGCTTGAGACAGGCACGGAGGCCTGTCCTACTCGGCGTCGGCGACGTGCGGGGGCTGCTCGGTGGCGTCGGCGGCGGGGCGGGGCGGCCGGCGGTCGGTGTCGGTGCCCGGGACGAGCTGCGGGGTGCCGGTCGAGGCCTCGACGATGTCGCGGAGCTCGGTGCCATCGATTACCTCGGACTCGATCAGCCGGCGTGTCACGGCCTCGAGAGCGCCGCGACGGGTTTCGAGGATCCGCCGGACCTGTTCGATCCCAGCGTCGATGATCCGGCGCACCTCCTGATCGATCTCGCGGGCCGTCTCCTCGCTGTGGCTGCGGGCATTCTGCAGGTCGGCACCGGCCGCCGCCAGAAACGGCGAGCGGGGGCTTTCGCGATAGGTGACGCGGCCGAGCCGGCTCATGCCGTAGTCCATCACCATGGCCCGCGCCATTTCGCTCGCCCGCTCGAGGTCGTTTTGGGCGCCGGTGGAGACGTCGGCGTAGACCATCTCCTCCGCCAGCGTGCCGGCGAGGAGCACCTGGATGCGGCTCTCGAGCTCGCTTTGCGTCATCAGGTAGCGGTCGTCCTCCGGCCGCTGCATCGTGTAGCCGAGGGCCGCCAGCCCGCGCGGGATGATCGACACCTTGTGGACGGGGTCGGTGTTGGGCAGCGAGAAGGCGACGAGCGCGTGGGCCGCCTCGTGATAGGCCACCCGCTTCTTCTCGTCTTCGTGGATCACCCGCTTCTTCTTTTCGAGGCCCGCCGTCACCCGCTCGACGCCCTCGTTGAATTCCTCCATGCCGACGGAGGTCTTGTTGTTGCGGGCCGCCAGGAGCGCCGCCTCGTTGACGAGGTTAGCCAGATCGGCGCCGCAGAAGCCGGAGGTGATCCGCGCGATCTGCTCGAGATTCACCGACGGATTGAGCTTCACCTCCGCGACATGCACCCGCAGGATCGCCTCGCGGCCGCGGACGTCGGGCCGATCGACGAGCACGTGGCGATCGAAACGGCCCGGCCGCAGCAGGGCCGGGTCGAGCGTCTCGGGGCGGTTCGTGGCCGCCATCACGATCACGCCGCTGTTGGAGCCGAAGCCGTCCATCTCCACGAGCAGCGCATTGAGCGTCTGCTCGCGCTCGTCATGGCCGCCGACCACGCTCGTGCCGCGGGTCTTGCCGAGCGCGTCGAGCTCGTCGATGAAGATGATGCAGGGAGCCTTCGCCTCGGCCTGCTGAAACATGTCGCGGACCCGCGCTGCGCCGACGCCGACGAACATCTCGACGAAGTCGCTGCCGGAAAGGCCGAAGAACGGCACGCCCGCCTCGCCGGCGATCGCCTTGGCGAGCAGCGTCTTGCCGGTGCCCGGGGGCCCGACCAGGAGCACGCCCTTGGGGATGTGGCCGCCGAGCACCTGGTATTTTTCGGGGCTGCGCAGAAACTCCACGACCTCGCGGAGTTCGTCGACCGCCTCGTCGATGCCGGCCACGTCGTCGAACGTGATGCCGAGATCCTCCTGCGCATACATCTTGCCGCGGCTGCGGCCGAAGGCCATTGGGCTGCCCGCCCCGCCGATCCGGCGCAGCATCAGGAAGAAGAGCATCCCGAAGAGCCCGGTGAGCAGGAGCATCGGGAGCCAGTTGCGCCAGGGGCTCGGGGCCTCCTCGTAGCGAAAGGGCACGCGGTTTTCGGCGAGCAACTTCGAGAGCTGCCCCTCGGAGTTTTCGCTCGGCAGCTTGGCGGTGCGGAAGCGGCGCCGCTGGCCCGCCGCGGCCTCGCGGGCGGTGGGCTTGCCGCCCTCGGGGGCAAGCTGCCGCACGCTGCCGGAGACCTGGAAGGCGCCGATCACGACGTCGTCGATGTCGGCATACCGGCTCGGATGCCGGGAATCGTCGCCGGGCTGGGCCACCTCGATGAACCGCGGTTCCTTGCCGCCGCCCTCGCGCCGGCCGGCCGCCCGGATCAGGTTTTCGAGATCGCTGTAGGAAAGCTCGACCTCGGGGGTCGCATTGACGAGGCTCAAGGCGAAGAGGCCGGCGACTCCGACGGCGATGAGCGACCAGACGAGATTCGATCCGGCCAACGGCGGCCTGCGGTCAGCGGGCCGCTTCGGGAAGGTTTGTTTTTTTGGCATGGTGGTTGTCCGCCCATCCTATGCCCTGCAAAACCGCCGGACAAACCGGTGGCGGCGGTTTCGAAAGTGGAAGTCTGGCCCGGAAAAATCTAGACTCATCCAGTTACGGCACAAGGCCTCTCCGGGCCAGCCGCTGCTCCATCGATCTTCCCAATGCCCCCACCCGCCTCTCCCGCCGCGACCGCATCCGGCGGCGGCCTGAACGTGGCCGTGCTCGGTTCGACCGGCAGCGTGGGCGTGAGCACGCTCGAGGTGATCGCGGCCTCGGAGGGGCGGTTTGTGCCTTTCCTCCTGGCCGCCAACACGAGCACGCAGGCCCTGGTCGAGCAGGCGCGTGCCTTCCGCCCGCAGTGGGTGGTCGTGGCCGATGCCGCCGCCGCCGCCGGCATCGATGCCGCCGCGCTCCCGGCGGGCACACGGCTCGCGATCGGCCCCGATGCCCTCGACGAACTCGTGCGTTCGCCCGAAGTCGATCGCGTGGTGTCGGCCATCGTGGGGGCGGCCGGCCTGCGGAGCACCTGGGCCGCGATCGAGGCGGGAAAGACGGTCGCCCTGGCCAACAAGGAGACGCTCGTCATGGCGGGGCCACTCGTCATGCGGCTCGCGGAGCGGTCTGGCGCCACGATCCTGCCGGTCGACAGCGAGCACTCGGCGATCCACCAGGCGCTGCGGTCCGGCACGCTCGATGAAGTGCGGCGGATCGTGCTGACGGCCAGCGGCGGGCCTTTTCGAACCTGGCCGCGGGAATCGCTCGCCGCCGCAACGCCGGCGGAAGCCCTCAAGCATCCGACCTGGTCGATGGGTCGCAAGATCACGATCGACTCGGCGACGATGATGAACAAGGCGCTCGAGCTCATCGAGGCGCGGTGGCTCTTCGGCGTGCCGGCCGAGAAGCTCGGTGTGCTCGTGCACCCGCAATCGATCGTCCATTCGCTCGTGGAATTCGTCGATGGCTCGGTCATGGCGCAGCTGAGCCCGCCCGACATGAAGCTGCCGATTCAATACGCGCTCGCCCATCCGCAGCGGACCGACGGCCCCGCGCGGCGGTTCGATTTCGCGCAGGCCATGCGGCTGGAATTCGAGCCGCCCGACCCAACGCGGTTTCCGGCGGTGCGGCTCGGGCACGAGGCGGCGGCCCGGGGCGGCACGTGCGGCGCCGTCTTGAACGCGGCCAACGAGGAGGCCGTGCGCGGATTTCTCGAGGGCAAGCTGCGGTTTCCCGACATTGCGGAAGTGTGTGCGCGGGTGCTCGGCGAGCATCCGTTCCAGCCCGATCCTTCGCTCGACGATGTCCGTCGACTCGATGCATGGGCCAGACAGGAGGTCGTGAAGTGGGCGGTGTGCTGATGGCGACGACGTGGCTCCAGTGGATCCTCCAGCCCTCCAGCTGGTGGGTGATCCTGCAGGTGGCCCTTGGACTCGGGTTCGTGATCTTCGTGCACGAACTGGGCCACTTCCTCGTGGCGAAGGCCTGTGGCGTGAAGTGTGAAAAGTTCTTCCTCGGCTTCGATGTCGGCGGCCTGAAGCTCGCGAGCTTCAAGTGGGGCGAGACGGAATACGGCATCGGCGCGCTGCCACTCGGCGGCTACGTGAAGATGCTCGGCCAGGACGACAATCCCGCCGCCGCCGCGAAGGAGGCCGAGCGGGCGCGGGCGGCGCTCGCCTCGGGCGATCTGCCTCCGGAACCGACGGCCGGCCCGCATCCGGCCTGGGATCCGCGCAGCTATCCGGCGCAGAGCGTGCCGGAGCGGATGGCGATCATCTCGGCCGGCGTGATCATGAACGTGATCTTCGCGATCCTGATGGCGGCCTGGGCCTATGGGCTCGGCGTGAAGGAGCTCACCTGCGAGGTCTCGGGCGTGCGGCCCGGCGGCGCGGCCTGGCGGGCGGGTCTCCGCACCGGCGACGAGATCACCGCGATCGGCAAAACCAAGGATCCGATCTTTTCCGATCTGCAGAAGGGGGTCACGCTCGGCGACGTGGCGAAGGGGGTCGATTTCACGATCCATCGGCCGGCGGATGATTCCACGCAGACGCTCACGCTCCAACCCGACACCGATCTCGGCGTGCCGACCGTCGGCGTGACGAGCCCCTTCTCACTCACGCTGCCGCAGGATCTTCGTGAGGGACTGCCCGGTGCGGCCGGCCGCGCCCGTCCGCCGCTCGCGGCCGGCGACACGATCACCGCGGTCGATGGCACGCCGGTGAAGACCTACGCGGAATTGGTCGCGCTCCTTTTGCAGCGGTCGGACAAGCCCGCCACGCTGTCGGTCAGCCGCCTGCCGAAGGCAGCGGGCGGGGCCGCAGAGACGCTTTCGATCGAGCTCGAGCCGCAGGCCGCCCGCTCGACCGGCATGACGATGACGATGATCGACGTGAAGGCCGTGCAGGCCGGTTCGCCGGCCGCCGCCGCCGGGATCGAGCCCGGCGATCGGCTCCTCGCCGTCGATGGGCAGCCGATCATCGATCCGCTTCTGCTCGACGAAGCGCTCCGCAGGCAGGCCGGCACGCCGGTGAAGCTCACGCTCGCCCGCGCCGGTGCCGACCGCGAGGTGGCAGTGACGCCGCGGGCCGTGTCGTGGATCGAGGAATCGCGATGGCCGTCGAGCCCGGTGTCGGTGTCGTCGCTCGGCGTTGCGGTCGGCGTCGATGCGCTGGTCGCTGCGGTCGATCCCGACGGGCCGGCCGCCCGCGCCGGCATCAAGCCCGGCGAGCGGGTGACACGGGTGGTGTTCGTCTCGCCCGAGGAGCAGAAGGCGAGTCGGCCGAAAAATGCCGACGGCGGGCTCGAGCTTTCGACGAAATCCCCGAGCTGGCCCTACGTGATGGCGGCGCTGCAGCAGGTCGATGACGGCACCCGGTTGGATCTGGTCGTCGAAGACGCCGAGGGCACGAAGCGCGATGTCTCGCTCGATCCCGTCGATGCGAACGCCCGATTCATCGCCGATCGTGGACTGCTCTTCGAGCCGCTCACGCGGATGGTGCGGGCCGGCTCGTTCGTCTCGGCGCTCAGGCACGGCTTCGGGAAGGCGATCGACGACCTGTCGCTCGTCTACAAGTTTCTCCACAAGCTCACGAGCAACCAGATCAGCCCGCGGCTGCTTGGCGGCCCGATCGAGATCGCCAAGCAGGCGGGCAAATCGGCCGAAGAGGGATTCAGCCGGTTTCTGCTGTTTTTGACGATGCTCAGCGCAAATCTGGCGGTCGTGAATTTTCTGCCCATCCCCGTTTTGGACGGCGGGCATATGGTTTTCTTGCTGTATGAACTGCTCCGCGGCAAGCCGCCGAGCGAGGGCGTGGTCGCCGCGCTCTCCTACCTCGGCTTGGCGCTGATCCTCACGCTGATGATGTTCGTCTTTGGACTCGACCTGGGCCTGATACCGAGGCGATAGTTCCGTGAAAGCGTTTGTGTTTGACGTCGTGGGCACGCTCGTCGAGCCGTGGCCTCGGGTCAGTCGGGCCTACGCGATCGCCGGACACTCGCATGGGATCGAACTCGCCGAGGATCTGATCGCAAGGCGGTTTGCGGCCGCCTGGCAGCGGCAGGAGGCGATCGACGCCGCGGGCTCCCCCGCCTTCGCCACCAGCCGGGCCCGCGAGATGGAGCGGTGGCGAGGCATCGTCGACGATGTCTTCGCCCACGTGCCGGAGAGCGACGCGATCTTCGCCGACCTGTGGGCGCACTTCGCGAAGCCAGAGGCCTGGCGGCCGCTGCCGGAGGGCGTGCGGCTTTTGGAGGAGGCGAAGCGGTCCGGCGCCGTCGTCGCCCTGGCGAGCAATTTCGACGAGCGGCTGCTCGAGATCGCGCGGGTGGTCGAACCGCTCACGCTCGCCGACCATGTCTTCGCGTCGTCGGAAATAGGCTGGCGCAAGCCAGCCCGGGAATTCTTCCGCGAGGTGGAGCGGCGGCTGGGCCGATCCGCTGAAGAATTGGTGCTCATCGGCGACGACCCGGCGCTCGACATCGAAGCTGCGCGGCGGGCCGGCTGGCAGGCCGTCTCCATCGGTGCGGCGGTGGCGTGAGCCCGCTCGCGACGGCCTCCGGCGGTCAGGCGGCGGCCAGCGCGTCTTGGGACACCCGCAGGCATTCGCGGATGTCATCGAGCGGATTCTTGGGATTCTCCTCGTACTCGAGCGAGAGCGCACCATCGGCGGGGAAGCCGACCTGCTCAAGCGCGGCGAACACCGCGGGCACGTCGAGATGGCCGCGGCCCAGGATCACGCCCTGCGTCTTGTCCTGCATCTCCTTGAAGTCTTTGAGGTGGATGCCGTAGAGCCGCCCTTTGAGCAGCCGGATCACTTCCGTCGGCTTCTCGGCGGAACGGATGAAGTGGCCGAGGTCGGCGCAGGCTCCGATCCGCTCGTCGCGGCCCTCGATCGCCTCGAGCACGTCGACGACCTTGTTGTAGCGGTGCGTCGGACCGTGGTTGTGGATCGCGATGCGGATGTCGAACTCCTTGACGAGGTCGTCGAGGCTGTCGAACGCTTCCGGCGCCGGGTCGGCGCCGAGGATCCTGATGCCGGCGGCCTTGGCAAATTCGAACACCTTCCGGTTGGCGGCCGCGTCGGCGCCGAAGGCATGCACGCCGTGGGCGCTGAGCGTGAGGCCGAGGTCCGCGAGCTTCCGGTTCATCGCCGCGATCTGCTCCGGGGTCGACGTGATCGGATACATGCCCGGGTAGAACTCGACGAACTTGAACCCGAGATCCTTGGCATGCTGGAGGGCCTGATCGACCGGGTAGCCGCGCAGCGAATAGAGCTGGATGCCAAGATGCAGCGGGCTCGCGTCGGCCGCAGCGGCGCGAGTCGCGCCAGGCAGGATCGCGGCGGCGGAAAGCCCGCCGCAGGCGGCAAGAAAATGCCGGCGGGAGGGGCGGTGGGAATGCATGGCGCGTCCTCGTGGGGGCGATATGGCGGGAGTGGGGCGAGTATATCTCGTCGCGGTGGAGCATACAGGCACGGAGGCCTGTCGTACTCGAGGCCGGTATGATCGCTTGCCATGAACACCAAGGGTGAGCGTCCAGCTGTTCCGCTTCCGGCCACGGTGCGGGCGCTCGGCTGGACGAGCTTCTTCACCGATCTTTCGAGCGAGGCGATCTATCCGCTCCTGCCGGCGTTTCTGATCCGTGAGCTCGGAGGGTCGGCGCTCAGTGTCGGGGTGATCGATGGCTTCGCCAATGCCGTGGCGGCGATCGTGCGGCTGCCTTCCGGGGCTGTGTCCGACTGGCTCGGCCGCCGGCCACTCGTCCTTTTCGGCTACGGGCTCTCGGCGCTGGTCAGGCCGCTGATGGGGCTCGTGGCCTCGCCGCTCGGCGCGGTTGCCGTGCGGGCCGCTGACCGGTTTGGGAAGGGCATCAGGAGCGCACCCCGCGACGCGCTCGTGGCCGACCTGGTCGAGCCTGCCATCCGCGGCCGTGCCTTCGGCCACATCCGCGCGATGGATCATGCCGGCGCCGCGTTTGGGCCGCTCGTGGCGATGCTCTTTCTGCTTCTCTTCCCGGGCCGGGAGCGGATGCTTTTCCTGCTGGCCGTGCTGCCCGGTCTCGTCACGCTCGCCGTCATCTGGCGATTCGTCCGCGACGCTCCTGCGCGAACGCCGATCGCCGCCCGCACCTCCCTCGCGCCGCAGCTCGACCGCCGGCAGTGGCCGCTCTTGGCAGCCGTGGCGGTCTGGGCGCTGGGCGCGTCGAGCGAACAGTTTCTATTGCTGCGGGCGGCTGACCTGGGTGTGCCGGCGGCGCTCGTGCCGCTCGTCTGGCTTGGAGTGAGCCTCGCCAAGAGCGGAACGGCCATGTATGCCGGCAGGCTGGCCGACCGCTGGAAGCCCCAACGGGCACTCGCTGTCGGCTGGCTCGCCTTCGCGGCGGCCTACGGTGGGCTTGCCGTCAGCGGCAACTTGGCGGCGGCCCTGCCGCTGATGGTCATCGTCGGGATCGCGTATGGACTCGCCGAACCCGCGGAGCGCGCAGTCGTGTCGCTCGTGGCTGCCGAGGGACGGCAGGGGAGCGCCTTCGGCTGGTATGCGCTCGTGCAAGGGTTGATGGCCCTGCCTGCGGGGCTGCTCGCCGGCTGGCTCTGGCAGCAGGGGCCGCAGGGGCCGGCCTGGGCATTCGGTGCGACCGCCGCGCTCGCGATGCTCGCGTGTGGGCTGCTTGTCGCGGTTGGCGAGACACGCTGAAGCGCGCTTGGTGACAGGCTGAAGCCTATCCTACCTACGTGCGTTCGGCGCCGGTGTCGAGGACGGCCATGAAGGCCTTTTGCGGGATGTCGACGCTTCCGATGCTCTTCATCCGCTTCTTGCCTTCCTTCTGCTTCGCCCAGAGCTTCTTCTTGCGGGAGATGTCGCCGCCGTAGCACTTGGCCGTGACGTTTTTCCGCATCGCGGAGATCGTCTCGCGGGCGATCACCTTCGTGCCGATCGCCGCCTGCAGAGCGATCTCGAACATGTGGCGGTCGATCTCGCCGCGGAGCTTCTTCACGATCGCCCGGCCGCGGCGGTCGGCATCCCGCCGATCGCAGATGATGGAAAGCGCGTCGACCTTCTTGCCGCCGACGAGGATGTCGAGCCGCACGAGGTCGGCGGGAAAATACCCGATCAGCTCGTAGTCCATCGTGCCATAGCCGCGGGTCACGCTCTTCAGCTTGTCGTGGAGGTCGTAAATCACCTCCGCCAGCGGCAGGTCGAACGTCAGCATCGCCCGGGTGGGGGAGAGATACTCCGTCTTCAGATAGACGCCGCGGCGATCGGTCGAAAGCTGCATGATCGGGCCGATGAATTCCACCGGCACGAGGAAATTCGTCCGCACGATCGGCTGACGGAATTCCTCGATCTGCCCCGTGTCGGGCACGTCTTGGGGATTCGTGATCTCGATCGTCTCGCCGTCGCTCTTCAAGATCTGGTAGGTGACGTTCGGCGCCGTCTGCACGAGGTCGAGATCGGCCTCCTGCTCCAGCCGCTGCTGGATGATCTCCATGTGGAGCAGGCCGAGAAACCCGCAGCGAAACCCGAAGCCGAGCGCCTCGCTCGATTCGGGAGCGAATTCGAACGAGGGATCGTTGATCGCCAGCTTCTCGAGCGAATCACGCAGCTCCTCGAAATTCTCCCCCTCGCTCGGATAGAGGCCGCAGTAGACCATCCGCTGCGGCGGCTTGTAGCCGGGGAGCGCCCCGGCAGCCTGATCGCCGGGGATCGTCACCGTGTCGCCGATGTGGACCTGCTTCACGTCCTTGATGTTGCAGACAAGATAGCCCACCTGGCCGGCCGCGAGCTCCTCGCAGGCCCGCCGCTGCGGCACGAACTGGCCGAGTTCGAGCACTTCGTGCGTCACGCCCGTCCGCAGAAACCTGATCTTCTGCCCCTTCTTGATCGTACCGTCGATGAGCCTGACATACGTGATCGCACCGCGGTAGCTGTCGTAGTGGCTGTCGAAGATCATCGCCCGCAGGGTCGCGTTCGGATCCCCCTGCGGCGGCGGAATCCTCTCCACGATCGCCCTGAGCAGGTCGTCGATGCCGATGCCCGTCTTCGCGCTCGCCTTGATCACCTCTGTGGGGTCGATCGCGAGGCTCTGCTCCATCTCGGCGAGCACCTCGTCGACCCGGGCGTGCACGAGATCGACCTTGTTGATCACCGGCACGATCGCCAGATTCTGGTTGATCGCCGCATACGCATTCGCGACCGTCTGGGCCTCGACCCCCTGGAAGGCATCGACGAGGAGCACCGCGCCCTCGCAGCAGGCCAGGCTCCGCGACACCTCGTAGTGAAAATCGACGTGGCCGGGCGTGTCGATCAGGTTGAGCTCGTAGAGCTCCCCTTTGTGCCGATACTCCATCCGCACCGCCCGCGCCTTGATCGTGATGCCCCGCTGCCGCTCGAGCTCCATGTCGTCGAGCATCTGCTCCTTGAGCTGACGCTTCTCCACGGTGCCGGTGGATTCGAGCAGCCGGTCGGCCAGCGTGCTCTTGCCGTGGTCGATGTGGGCGATGATCGAAAAATTGCGGATGTGTTTGCAGTCGATTGGCATGACGTGATTCTAGCGGCTCTCGGTGCTGGCACGATACTCAACCCGCCCAATCCGGCCCGGGGCTGCCTGTACCCTCTCGGCGGACGTTCGCTGCAGACATCCTGTCTTCCGCTCACTGCATGTCCGCTCGCTTTCGGCATCCTGCCTGCGCTCGCTTCCATAGCCCGCGAGAAGGTACAGGCAGCCCCGGGCCTCCACGCATTCCGGACAAAACAGTTGAGGAGGCTTTGGGTGACCTGCACCCCGCTCGCCGGCGTATGCTGACAAGCGCAGCCAGGATGGCGAAGCGCCGTCAGCATCCGAGCGAGCGAAGGGCAGGATGCCCGTAGCGAGCGTCCGGCGAGCGGGGTGCAGGTCACCCGAAGCCGGGTTGGGCGATTCGACCGACCGAGTATTCACGTCGCGGCGCGGTGGGCGAGGCGGGCGAGGCCGGCGGCGCCGATGTAGCCGGCGTCGCCGCCCAGGCTCGCGAAGCGGATGATCGTCTTTTCGGCGAGCGTCGGGAATGTGCGCGACCGCACTTCCTGCCGCACGCGGTCGAGAAACGCTTTGCCGACGGGAGACGCTTCGCCGCCGAAGGTCATCGCGCCGCCGATCACGACCGCCTCCGGGTCGATCGTGTGCATGAGCGTCACGATGCCGATGCCGAGCCAGCGGGCCGCGTCGAGGATGATGTCGAGGGAGACCTGGTCGCCGGCCTCCGCCTCGACGGAGACCAAAAGTGGCGTGAGCTCTTCGCCGGCGGCGACCGCCTTGGCGAGCCGGCTCGAGGGATCGCGGGCGGTCGCCTCGGCCGCGCGGGCCTTGATCGCCGTCGCGCTCGCATAGGCCTCGAGATGGCCGGGCTGACCGCAGGGGCACTTGCGCGCCGTCTCCGACGTGTCGACGATGATGTGGCCGCATTCGGAGCCGTGGCTGTGGGCGCCTTCGACGTTCGTGTCGCCGATGATGATCCCGCCCCCCACGCCGGTGCCGAGCGTGAGCAGCACGAGGCTCGAAAACTCCCGCGCCGAGCCCATCCAGAATTCGCCGTAGGCCGCGGCATTGGCGTCGTTGGCAAACGTGACCGGCCGGCCGGCGTGGAGCGCCACGCGATCGCGGATCGGAAAGCCGTCCCAGCCCGGCAGATTGCCGGCGCGAATGATCACGCCCGTGGGGAGATCCTGCGGGCCCGGCGTGCCGAGGCCCACGCGGGCAATGTCGTCGGGCGCGATGCCGACGAGCCTGCAGAGCGCGTGCACACTCTGCCCCATCCGCGCCGCCGTGTCTTCCGGCCCACGGGTGGCATGCGTGGGCTCGGTGTGGAAGGCGAGCGTGCGGCCGAGGTCGTCGACGAGGCCGGCCTTAATGTTCGTGCCGCCGAGATCGATGCCCGCGTAGAACGGGCGGTGTGCATGCTCCAATGGCAGCCAACGCGAGCGATCTTTCATGGCAACAGCACCGTTTCCATTCGATGTGGCCCCGGCCGGCTCGCGGGCGGCAGAAGTCTCGTCGCGGTGGCCCTCGAGGACTCGGTCCAAATGCTCCTCGAGCTTCCGCCGACCCGCTTCGCCTTCACGCTGCGCTCATTGAGCACGTTTAGTCATCTGCCGGCAGCCGGCTGACCTCCACGGTCGGCGTGGGGCCCGTGCAGGCTTTCATGAAAGCCACGAGGTCGGCCTGCTCCTGGTCCGTCAGCTTGAGCGGACGGATCTTGTCGCTCAGATGCGGATTGGGATGGCCGCCCTTGTCGTACCACTCGACCACCTCCTCGAGCGTGGCCACCGAGCCGTCGTGCATGTAGGGGGCCGTGAGGGCCACGTTGCGCACCGTGGGCGTCTTGAAGGCACCGGTGTCTTTCGGGTCTTTCGTGACGACGAAGCGGCCGAGATCGGGATTTTCCTTGTCCATGCCGATGCCGATGTTGTGATACTTCTCGTCGGCCAGGTTCGCGCCCACGTGGCAGGCGGTGCAGTTGCCCTTCTCGGTGAAAAAGATCTCGCGGCCCCGCTTCGCCTCCTCCGACATCGGATGCGCCTCGACCGCAGCCTTCGCCTCCGCATATCGCTTGGCGAGGTCGGGATCCTCGGCGATGTCTTCCTCGTCGAGGCCGGCGAAGGCCCGCATCTGCTCGTGGTAGTCGTAGGGAGACGGGGCCGTGACGATCGCCCGCTCGAAGGCGGCGATCGCCTGGCCGACGCGGTCGATCGAGAGCTCGCCAAAGATCTTTTCAAACTGCTTCTTGTAGACCGGGATCTCGCCGAGCCGCTTCACCACGCCCTCGTGCGTGAAGCCCATCTCGATCGGGTTTTGGATCGGGCCGACGGCCTGCGCCTCGAGCGAATCGACGCGGCCGTCCCAGAACTGCGGGCCGGAGAGGATGCGGTTGAACGACACTGGGGAATTGCGGCCCCCCTTCTGGCCGCGGATGCCGACGCCCGTCGTCGTGTGGGCGGTGTAGCCTTCGGTGGGATTGTGGCAGCTCGCGCAACTCACCGTGGAGTCGGCCGAAAGCCGCGGATCGAAGTAGAGCTGCCGGCCGAGTTCGATCTTCGCGCGGGTGAGTGGATTCTTGTCGAGGCCGGTGATCTGCGCTGCGCCCTGCGAAAGGCCGAGCGGCAGGACCGGCTCGAGCTCAATGAAGTTTTTCGGATTGGCGAGCCACTGGTCGATTTCGGCGAGCGTGATCGGGCCGGTGCCCGGCACGCCGGCGGTGAGCGCGGGATCGCCGAGGGCGACCTGCTCGCGCTGGGCGGGCGCTGCCGTGGCAACGGGCTCGGCTGCCTGAGCGGCAACGGGTTCAGCCGCCTTGCCGGCGGCCGGCGCGAGCTCGATCGCCTCGACCTCGACCACCTTCTGCTTCGGGGCGGGGGCGGTGGGGGCACAGCCGGAGCCGGCCAGCATGACCAGCATCGCCGGCAGGACGAAGCCACGGAAATTGCTCACGGGATCGGCTCCTGGAGGGACGAACGAAAAAGGCATTGTCACAGGCCTCTATCTTAGGGCCTCCGCGACGCCGAGCCAACGCGGCAGGGAGCGAACGGCAGGGGCTGGTTTTGTGGGGTAGGATTCTGGGACGGGGGTGCGCGGCATGGTCGCCGCGACCGTCGCAATCGCTCCACGCGCCACGAAAACGCAGCGGACGTCATGGCCGGGCTGAACGACAACGCGGAGTTCATCCAGGAGTTTCTCGTCGAATCGACGGAAAACCTCGACCAGCTCGACCGCGACCTGATCGCCCTCGAACAGGCACCCGCCGACGAGGATCGCCTGGCGAGTATTTTTCGCACCGTCCACACCATCAAGGGCAATAGCGGCTTTTTCGGCTTCTCGAAGCTCGGTGCGCTCACCCACAGCGGCGAGCACCTCCTCGGCAAGCTGCGCGACGGCAAGCTCTCGCTGGATGACCGGGTGACCGGTTCGCTCTATTCGATGGTCGATGCGGTCCGGTCGATCCTGCAATCGATCGAAGCGACTGGCAGCGAGGGGGACCAGGATTTTCGCGACCTCGCCCAGACGCTCACCGCCGTCGCCGCCGGGGAGGCGGCTGCCGTCGCGGCCAAGCCGAAGGCCCCGGCACCTGAGTCCGCGGAGAAGCCACCAAGCGCGGTGCCAACGCCGAGCCCAAGCGTCGTACCGGCGGCGGAAGCACCGCGACCGCCTGAAAAGGCCGACGAGAAGTCTTCCGAGCAGCCGACGGCCGGCCGCTCCGCCACGGAGAGCACGATTCGGGTGGACGTCGGGCTCGTGGCATCGATCCTCGATCTCGTCGGCGAATTGGTCCTCGCCCGCAACCAGTTGCGGAGCATCGACTCCGTCGATCCGGCGATGCAGGCCGTCGTGCAGCGGATCAACGCGGTCACCAATGCCCTGCAGGAGACCGCCGTCAAAACCCGCCTGCAGCCGATCGAGCAGGTCTTCAGCAAGTTTCCCCGGACGGTGCGCGACCTCGCCGTGGCCTGTGGCAAAGAGGTGCACTTGGTGATCGACGGCGTTGACACCGAGCTCGACCGAACGCTGATCGAAAGCATCCGCGATCCGCTCACGCACCTCGTGCGCAATGCCGTGGACCATGGCATCGAGCCGCCTGCCGTCCGCGAGGCCGCGGGAAAGCCGCGGGCCGGCACGCTGTCGCTGCGGGCTTTCAACGAGAGCGGCCAGGTCACGATCGAGGTTCAGGACGATGGCGGCGGCATTCCCGTCGAGGCGGCTCGCGCCAAGGCGGTGGCGAAGGGGCTCGTCGCCGCCGATGTCGCGGCGACGCTGCCCGACGAGCAGGTGCTGCAATTCATCTTCGCTCCGGGCTTCTCCACCGCCGCCGCCGTCACGGCCGTCTCGGGCCGCGGCGTCGGGATGGATGTCGTGAAGACGAATATCGAGGCGATCGGCGGCACCGTCGATCTGCAGAGCGTCGCCGGCGCGGGGACCACGATCCGTGTCCGCGTGCCGCTGACGCTCGCGATCATGCCGGCGCTGATCGTCCGCTCCGGCAGCGAGCGGCTGGCGATTCCGCAGGCGGCCGTCAGCGAGCTGGTGCCGCTGCGGCCCGATCGCGACGGCGCCCGCATCGAGGGGCTCGAGGGGGCGGCGGTCATCCGCCTCCGCGGCCGGCTCGTGCCGGTCGTGTTTCTCGACGAGTTTTTGGGGCTCCGCGACCGCACCGCCTGCCGCGACGAGGGCACCGTCGTCGTCGTGCGGGTCGATGATCATGAATTCGGTATCGTCGTCGATGGCCTGCGGACCGCGGGCGGCGGCTCGGTGGTGGCCGCCACAGCCGAGGTCGCGAGCCTGACGACGATCGTCGTGAAGCCGATCGGCAGCCTGCTTGCCCAGGCGGGCATCTATGCGGGTGCGTCGGTGCTGGGAGACGGACGCGTGGTGCTGATCCTCGACCTGCGCGGCCTCGTGCGGGCAGCCGAACTGCCACCGGTGAAGCAGCCGCTGGAGACGTCGGCGGCCGGCGGCGCGACGGCCAGCACGCGCGACGAAGACCGCTACCTCGTCTGCCGCACGGCCGCTGGGCGGCGAATCGCGATGCCGCTGGCAGTGGTGAGGCGGCTCGAAAACGTTCCGGCGAACGATCTGCAGTCGGTCGGCGCGAAGAGGGTCGTGCGGCGCGGCGATGCCTTCACGCCGGTGGTCGATGCCGACGGGCTGCTCGGTTCCGCGCCCGCCCTGCCGACCGACACCGTCCACCTGGTGGTGCTTGGCGAGGGCGCCGGGGGCGTCGGCCTTGCGGTGCGGCAGATCCTCGACGTGGAGGTGGCCGAGTCGCCGCTTCAGCCCGGGCTCGCCTCCTGCGGCGTGTTGGGCTCGCTCTCGCTCGGTGGCATCGCCACCGAGGTAATCGACCTCGCTGCAGCACGGGCCGTGAATCAACCATGAATGCTTCAGCCGAGCGCGTGCAGCAGGCGTGCGCCTTCATGGTCGCGGACCACTGTTTCGCGATCGATGCGGATCTCGTCACCGAGGTGCTCCATGGCGGCAGCCTCTCGCCCGTGCCGCTCGCCCCGGAGTCGATCGTCGGCCTGTTGCATCTGCGCGGCCGGATCGTGCCGGTGATCGACATGCGTCGCCGGCTCGGCTTCGCGGCGCTGTCACCCTCGGCAGTGCGCACGCATCTCGTGCTGCGTCAGCAGGACGAGAGGTACAGCCTGCTCGTCGACGAGGTGCTCGACGTGCACGACTTCCCGGCCGAGCGGATCGAGCAGCCGGCCAAGGCGGTCGGCCCGGCTACCGACGCCGTCAGCGGGGTTTTCCCCGGCCCGGCCGGTCTCGTGCATTTCCTCGATCCGCAGCGCATAGTTCAGTCTCTCGTCCGGCAGCGGACGGCCCCTTTCATCAGGCATGGAGCATCGCATGGCGGTTAGCGCCTCCGACAAACCCTCGCTTCTTTCCGGCTGGCTTTCGCTGCTCGGCAATCGGCTGCTCATGTCGCTGCTGGCGGTGTCGCTGATTCCGCTCGCGCTGACGGGCATTGCCATGTATCGCTCGGCGGCGGACTCACTGCGGAATCAGGCATTCAACCAGCTCGAGACCGTCCGCACGATCACGGCGAAGTCGGTTGAGCGTTACTTCGCCGGGCTGCAGGATCGGCTGCGGGTGGCTTCCGAGGATCGGATGACGGTCGATGCCCTTCGGCAGTTCAAAGCCGCGATCGCGACCATCGCCGACGACACGAAGGCCGATGAGAAATCGCTCGTCGCGACCCGCCGCGGCCTCGAGACCTTCTATACGGGGGAATTTGCCAACGAGTATCGGCGGCGTATCGGCGGCGATGTCGATGCCAAGCCGCTCGGCGAATCGCTCGACGATGCCTCCGCGATCCTGCAGGACCTTTACATCCGCCGCAACCCGAACCCGATCGGCTCGAAGCATCTCTTCGATGCCGCGGACGACGGCTCGCGCTACACGCAGGTCCACACGCTCTATCATCCTGTCTTTCGCAGCATGATGCAGAAATACGGACTGTCCGACATCTTCCTGATCGACGCCGATTCCGGCCGGGTGGTCTACAGTGTGTTCAAGGAGGCCGACTTCGCGGCGTCGCTTCGGTCGGGGCCGCTCGCCGGCACCAATCTGGCTCGCGCCTTCCAGGAGGCGGCGGCGAGCGGCCGGCGCGATGCGGTGGCCTACGGACAATTCGCCCGGTATCTGCCGTCGTGCATGGCGCCCGCGAGTTTCATCGCGGCGCCCGTGTTCGACGGCCGCGAGCTCGTCGGCGTGGTGGCATTCCAGATCTCGATCGACCGGGCCGACGCCATCATCAGCGAGACCACCGGCATGGGCGAGACCGGCGAAACCTACGCCATCGGCCCTGATCGTCTCTTTCGCTCGAATTCGCGGTTCGCCAAGCAGCTCGGTGTCGAGAGCACGATCATCAATCCCAAGATCAAGGTCGATACGCTGCCCGTTCGCACCGCGCTCGACGAAGGCAAGGCGGGCACCGCGGTCAGCAGGGATTATCGCGGTGTGCCGGCCCTCTGCTCGTGGACGCCGATCACGATCTACCCGGGGGACGCCGCCGGCAACGGGGCGGTCCGCTGGGCGCTCGTTTCGGAGATCGACGAATCGGAGGTGCTCGGGCCAATCCGGCGGCTCCGCACGTTCGCGCAGGCCATCTTCGGCGCGACGGCGATCGGCGTGCTCTTGGTCTCGGGGGCCATCGCCCGCCGGCTCACCCGCGAGGCCCGGCGGCAGGCGGCGCTCGTCACGGGAATCGTCGACAACACCCACGCGCTGGCCAGCTCCTCGGAAGAGCTCACGAGTGTCAGCCAGCAGATGAGCGCGGCCGCCGAGCAGACGACGGCGCAGGCCAACCTCGTCTCGGCCGCCGCCGAACAGGTGAGCGGCAATGCCCGCACCGTGTCGGGCTCGATCGACAACCTCGTGACGAGCATCCACGACATCGCGCGCAATGCTCAGGACGCGGCCGCCACGGCCCGGCAGGCGGTCGACCTCGCCGGCGCGACGAGTGCCGCGATGAACGCGCTCGGCCGTTCGAGCACCGAGATCGGCAAGGTGGTGAAGGTGATCACGTCGATCGCCGAGCAGACCAACCTGCTCGCCCTCAACGCCACGATCGAGGCCGCCCGGGCCGGCGAGGCCGGCAAGGGGTTTGCCGTCGTGGCCAACGAGGTGAAGGAGCTCGCCCGCGAGACGGCCAAGGCCACCGAGGACATTGGGGCCAAGATCGAGGCCATGCAGGGGGACACGAACCGGGCCGTGAACGCGATCGGGGAGATCGGCAGCGTGATCGAGCGGATCGATGCGCTCCAGACGAAGATCGCCGCGGCGGTCGAGGAGCAGTCGGTGACGACCGGTGAGATCAGCCGCAACATCGCCGAGGCGACCACCGGCTCCACGGAGATCGCCGAAAACATCGTGCAGGTGGCGCAGGCCGCCCAGAGCACGGCCGAGGGTGCGTCGAACACGCAGCTCTCGTCGCAGGAGCTCTCGCGGATGGCGCAAAACCTGCAGCGGCTCGTGGACGAGTACCGGCGGTAAGGCCTTCGATCCGCCCAGGGAGGGTGATTGCCGTGCGGGCGCTCGTGGTTGACGACTCGAAGCCGAGCCGCGGCATCATCGCGCGGGTGCTGCGCGACCTGCGGTTCGAATGCATCGAGGCGGCCAATGGCGCCGAGGCGCTCGACGCGCTCGCCTCTGGCGGCCGCCCGGATCTCGTGACGGTGAATTGGCACATGCCTGTGATGGACGGGATCGAGCTCATCAAGCGGCTGCGCGGCAGCCGGGCGCACCGCGACCTGCGGCTCCTGATGATCTCGACCGAGAGCGACCGCGGGCGGATCGAGCAGGCGCTCGCCGCCGGGGCCGACGATTTCGTCTCCAAGCCGTTCACGGCCGAGGCGATCGTGCGCAAGCTCGTGGGGCTCGGCATCTGCACGGCGGCCGAGGTGGCCCGCCCCGCCACGGGCCCGATCCGCGTGCTCCTGGTGGACGACTCCGCCACGATGCGCAGCCTGCTTTCGACGACGCTCTCGGCCGATGCCGACCTGCGGGTCGTCGGGGCGGCCGTGAATGGTCGGATGGGGGTCGACATGGTCGCCGCGCAGCCGCCCGACATCGTCCTCTTGGACGTCGAAATGCCGGTCATGGACGGCCTGGCGGCGCTGCGGGAGATCCGCAGGATGCAGCCGAAGCTGCCGGTGCTCATGTTTTCGAGTCTCACCGAACGCGGCGCGAAGGCGACGCTGGACGCGCTGCTCGCCGGAGCCAATGATTACGCGTCCAAGCCGGCGGGCCTCGATGCCGGCGAGGTGGCCGACAGGATCCGCACCGAGGTGATCGCGAAGATCAAGGCGCTCGTGCCGCGGGGCGGCGCGCGGGATGCGCCACGGCCGGTCGCGGCAAGATCCGCTCCGGCGGCTGTCGCGCGGGGCATGTCGCCGCGGCGCGGACCGATTCAGGGCGTCGTGATCGCCGTCTCCACCGGCGGCCCGACGGCGCTGGCGGAGGTGCTGCCGGGCTTCGCCCGCGACGTGCGGGTGCCGGTGTTGATCGTCCAGCACATGCCGGCTTTTTTCACGGCGCAGCTTGCCGAGCGGCTCGGCAAGATCACCGGTGCGACCGTGCGGGAAGCGGAGGACGGCAGCCCGCTGCGGCCCGGGGAAATCCTGCTCGCTCCCGGTGGCCGCCATCTCGCGGTGGCCGGGGATGCCACCGCGCCGCGGGTGCGGCTCACCGACGAGCAGCCGGAGAATTCCTGCCGGCCCGCCGCCGACGTGCTCTTTCGCACGGCGGCGAAGGTCTGGGGCGCCGGCGCGCTCGGGGTCGTGCTGACCGGGATGGGCCGCGACGGGCTGGCTGGATCGAAGGCGATCGTCGAGGCGGGGGGCGAGGTGGTCGCCCAGGACGAATTCACGAGCGTCGTCTGGGGCATGCCGGGCGAGGTGGTGCGGGCGGGACTCGCCGACGCGGTGCTGCCGCTCGGACAGATCGGCGTCGACGTGGCGATGCGGCTCAAGCGCCGCGGCGGCTGAAGATGGCCGCAGAAAGGCAGCACATGAAGGTCGGCCAGCCGCAATTCGCGTTTTTGCGGAAGTTGCTGCGCCGGCGGACCGGCGTGGTGATCGACGATTCGAAGCACTACCTCGTGGTCGCCCGCCTGACGCCGATCGTGCGGCAGCGAAGCATCCCCAGCCTCGACACGCTGATCGATAGGCTCACGTCAGGGGGCGATCCTACGCTCGAACGCGACGTGCTCAACGCGATGATGACGCACGAGACCTCGTTCTTCCGCGACAAGAGCCCGTTCGAGACGCTGCGGCGAGTGCTCGTGGAATTGTTCGAGCGCCGGGCCGTGCATCGGCAGCTCGTGATCTGGTCGGCGGCATGCTCCACGGGGCAGGAGCCCTTCAGCATCGCGATGCTCCTGAACGAGCACTTCCCCGACCTGCTCGCCACCTGGCGAATCCGCATCATCGCAACCGACATCTCCGTGGCGGTTCTCGCCCGCGCCCGCGAGGGAGTCTTCAGCGATCTCGAGACGCACCGGGGCCTGTCACCGTCGATGCTGCAGAAATACTTCCGGCCGCTGCAGGGCAAGTGGAGCATCTCGCAGGACTGCCGACGGCTCGTCGAATTTCGGCAGCTCAACCTCAACGGCACCTGGCCGATGATGCCGAGTTGCGACGTCGTTTTCTTGAGAAACGTGATGCTCTACTTCGACGTGCCGACCCGCGCGGCGTTGGTCGCGAAGATGCGGCGCGTGCTCCGGCCCGACGGCGCCCTCTTTCTCGGCGGCGCCGAGACGATGATCGGAATCGACACGGGGTACGACCGGCTGCTCGGCGCCGGCTGCAGTTACTACCGCCCGAAGGGGCGGTTCACGTAGGTCGCCATTCGAGGCCGAGGATGGAGACGTCGTCGAGCGGGCCGGCTGGCTGGCACCATTGCTCGACCGTCTCGAGCAATGCGGCCACCGTCTCCTCGAGCGGACGCGCCCGGCTGCCGCCGATGCATTCGGCGAGCGCCTGCTCGCCGAGCGGTTCCTGATCCTTGTCCATCGCCTCGGTGACGCCGTCCGAATAGAGATAGATGCGGTCGCCGGGGATGAGCTGCAGCGTCTTCTGGGCGTATTCGACGTCGGGCACGAAGCCGATCGGAAAGCCCTCCGCGCCGTGAAACTCGACGTCGCCCGCCGCGGGCACCCGCAGGAGCGCGGGGTGGCCGCTGGAGACGTAGTCGAGCCGGCCGGTCGGCAGGTGGAGCACGCCGTAGAGCATCGTGAAATAGAGCCCCGAAAATTCGTCCGCCTGGAAGAGCCGGTTGAGCTGCGTGGCCACCTCCGCCGGCGTGGCGATCGCGACCCGGCCGTCGGGGCCCTGCCGCACCAGGAGCGACTGCTCCGACACCTTGGGCGTCAGGAAGCGGCCGACCGTCACGGCCATCAGCGACGAGGGCACGCCGTGGCCGCTCACATCGACGACGAAGAGCCCGGCATGCTCATCGTCGAGCGGAAAGACATTGAGGAAGTCGCCGGCGAGCTTCTGGCAGGGGACATACCGCCAGGCGATCTCGGCCGCCGCGAGCGCCGCATCGTCGGCGGGCAGGAGCGACCGCTGCACCTTCGCCGCCGCCTCGAGGTCGCGGACCATCTGGGCATTGCGGCGGGAGATCTCGTCGTTGAGCTGCGAGAGCTCGGCGTTGTTTTGCTGGAGCCGGTCACGGGCGATCGAGAGCTCCTGATTCGCGGCGATCAGTTCCTGGTTCTTGGCGACGGCGTTTTCGAACGTGGAAATGAGCAGGTTGAGCACCTGCTGCCGGCCGGCCTGCACGTTGAACTTCTGACCGGCGACGGCGACCTCGAGCGTCGCCTGTTCGGCCGCGTCGCCGAGCGGCGAATCAAGCAGCGACCGCATGCGGCCCAAGAGGTAGTCGGGCTCGTAGGGCTTCGTGACATAGTTGTCGGCGCCGGCGTCGAGGCCGCGGATGATGTCGATCGGGTCGGAGAGCGTCGACATCAGGATCAAGGGCACGCTCCGCAGGGCGGGATCGGTCTTCACCGCCTTGCAGAACTCGTAGCCCGTCATCACGGGCATCTCGATGTCGGAGATGATGATGTCGGGCCGCCGATCGCGGGCCATCACGAGCGCATCGGCGCCGTTCTCGGCCCAGCGCACGGCATGGCCGGCGTCGGTGAGCCGCTTGACGAGCATCCGCGCCTGGATCTTGCTGTCTTCGGCGACGAGCACGTCGACGCCCGCCGCGGTCCCAGGTGACGTGGTTGCCACGGGTGCCTGCCAGCCGTCAGGTGAACGTCGCCAGGGCGGTCGGCGCGTCCTTGTGGATGCTGAAGAGCTTGTCGAGATTCGTCAGCTTGAAGACCTGGAAGATCTCCGGCCGGATGTTGCACATCTTCAGGCGGCCGTGGCCGGTGACGATCTTGCGGTGGAGTTGCCCGAGCAGCCCGAGCATCGCGCTCGACATGAATTCCACGTTGCCGAAGTCGAGCAACACGTCGGGCCCGGTGCACTTGCCGAGGAGCGTGTTGATCTCCTGCTTGATCTCGTCGAGCACGGTGTCGTCGAGGATCTTCTTGTCCTTGAAGAGCACCATGTGAATGTCGCCGGTCTTGCCGGTCTGGATTCTGCGAAACTGATCCATGGAAAGCATCACCCGCGGGATGGTTGGACTCTTCGGAAGACTAGCCGCGCCACGCCCCGGGTGTCCAACGGCCGGCCCAGGGGGGGCGGTTTCATTCGCCCTCGACGATTCCCGCCGTGGCAAGCCACTCCAGTTCGCCGGGTTGCCCCGGGCCGTCGTCGAGCCGAACCGACGCGATCGCCCCCTTCTGCATCCGGATCGCGGCGGAGCCGTCGCCGATCGTGAGCGCCACGAGCCGGCCGATGCACGGCATGTGGCCCACCCAGGCGACCCGTGCCGCCTCCTGCTCGATCGTCCACTCGACGAGCGCCTGCCAGTTTGATGCTGGAGCAAGCGCATCGACGACGGCGACCGGCGGCTCGCCGTCGAACACGTCGGCCATGATCTCGGCCGTCTCGCGGGCCCGCACCAGCGGGCTCGTGGCGATCAGATCGAGCTCCATGCCGCCTGCCCGCAGGTGGCGCATGAATCGTTCAAACCGCTTCGCGCCCTTCTTCGTGAGCCGGCGGGAATGGTCGTCGATGCCGGGCCCCGGATCCTCGGCCCAGGCGTGGCGGGCGATGTAGAGATGGGTGGTGAGCATTGGCATGGCGAAAGTGTGATGGCGGGACGGTCACGGGGCAAGTCAGGACCGCCGCCAGAGGCCGTCGTCGGCGATGCCGGCCGCCCGCACGGCGTTGCCCGCCGCGGCGAGCCAGCGCTTCGCGTCCACCGGATAGCCGGCCGTGGCCGCGAGGCCCGGCACCCTCTCCGACCAGAACGTGTTGAAGGCGTGCATTGCCAGTTCGCGCACATACTTCGCCGTCATGCTCGCCAGCGCCACCGGCAGCCGTGATTCGCCCCCCACGCAAAACGCGATCGTGGCATCGGCCGCCGGGAGGCAATAGACCGAGCTCGCCGGCGTTTCCTCGAGCGGCTGCACGAGCGGCGCGTCGAAGTGCCTGCCAACGAGCGCCGCGTAGCTCTTGCGACCGCCGTGGCGATCGCACCAGATCACGGCCGGCTCATCGCAAAAACGTTGCCGCAGTGCGGCGGCCAGGCCGAGCGTCGTCCGCGAGAGGATGTCAGACTTGTTGAGGCCGGCGTCGAGCAGGGCGTTGAATTCGCCGGGGTAGACCGCGCGGCAGACGATCGCCGCGAGTGACACGCCCGCGCGGTCGAGGAGCGGGCCGATCCGCGCGGCGATCGCGCGGCAGAGTTCAGCATCGGCCGCCCGTGGCAGCGCGAGCGCGGCGAGCGATGCCCAATCGGGCTGGCGGGCATCGGCCGGCGGTGAGATTCCACCGAGCGCTCGCGCGAGCGCCGGCCAGTGCGCCGGGAGGGGCGCGCCGGCGAGCAGCAGGCCGGCGACAACGCCCCGCTCGAGCGCCGCCAGACCGTTCGAACCACGATAGATCTGCTTCGAATCACCCCAGAGCAGTGCCCCGGCGACCTGAGACGCCGCGCGGCCGGCCGCGGCGAGGGGCTCATCCACGGCCTCCGGTGTCGCGCTGATGCGCCATGCCGTCGCCGCCACGACGAGCGGGCCGAGGTTCGGGCCGTAGCCCGCCTCGTCGGTGCCGATGACGACGGTCATCGGGCGGCCTCGTCGCCGCCGCGTGGCGGATGGCGCCGGCAGTATTCATAGATGGCAATCGAGGCGGATGTCGCGGCATTGAGGCTGTGGGGCATGCCGGCCATCGGGATCTCGGCCACGCGGTCGAGTTTTTCGAGCACCTCCGGCTCGAGGCCGGCGCGTTCGTTGCCGATCACGAGCGCCGTGCGGCTCACGAACGAAAAATCGAAGAGCGGCTCCGAGGCGGTCGTCTGCTCGAGCCCCACCAATTCAAAGCCCTCGGCGCGAAGCCGATCGAGCACCGGCGGAAGGCTGCGGTGCACGTCGAGTTCGACCGCCTCCGCGCCGTCGCGGGCGATCCGCTCATGGAGCCGGGCGGCGCCCGTCGCGATCACGCGGCGGATGCCAAAACAGCCGCAGGTGCGCACAATGTGGGAGAGGTTCACGTGGCTGCGCATCGGCGCGCAGACGACGACCAACTCCCGCGGCAGCGCGAGGCTTTCAGGAGGCTTGTGGCGGATGTGCTCAAATCGAGGCATGGAATGGCTGGCCATTATGGCATTCCTCGCCGCCTCTGGCTCGGGCTGCGGCCCGGCCGCCGCGCCGGCGGTGTCGCTCGCGCTCGTCGATCATGCCGGCCTCGAGGCTGAGATCGCCAAGCACCGCGGCAAGGTGGTGGTGCTCGATTGCTGGAGCACGTCGTGCCCGCCGTGCGTGAAGGAGTTTCCGCGGCTCGTGGCCCTGGCCGACACGCATGCCGACAGCGTTGTCTGCCTGTCGCTCTCGCTCGACTACGAGGGGATCGGCAGCCCGGAGGACGTGGTGCCGCGGGTGCGGACGTTTCTCGAGGCCGTTGGCGCCGGCCGCGTCGTCAACCTGCTCGGCCGCGAGGAGGCCGACAGCCTTTCCACAAAGCTCGACATCGTGAGTGTGCCGGTGGTGGATGTCTACGGCCCCGATGGCGCGCTTGTGCAGCGGTTCGACGAAGACGCCGCCGCGAAGCGGCTCGGTCGGCCGTTCACCTACGATGACGTCGAGGCCGCCGTCCGCGGCGCGATCGGCCGCTGATCCCCTATACTTCGCGGCAGACGAGCCGCACGCCCGGCATGGCCGGAGGAAAGGCATCATGACCGCCAACCAGCCCCGTATCGGACCCGCCTCCCGCAAGGTGATGGCTCCCACCGTGCCCGGCGACAAGCCGCGGCCCACCGACATCGTGAAGGGGCCGCTCGGCTTCGGCCGGGAGACGGTCGAGTCGATTGTCGTGGCCTTCACGCTCGCGCTCCTTTTTCGGGCATTCGAGGCGGAGGCCTTCGTGATCCCCACCGGCTCCATGGCGCCCACGCTGATGGGCCGCCACAAGGATCTGGTGTGCGACTCGTGCGGCCGCGACTTCCGGGTGGGCTGTAGCGCCGAGGAAGACGATCAGTCGCAGAGCCTGCGCACGGAAGAGTCGCGGCTGGAGCGGGAGCTCGAGAACCTCAAGGGCGTCGTCGCCGGCGGTGCGAGCGGCTCACGCGAGCGCGAGACCGCCCGCCGACGGGTCGAACTGCTCGAAAGCGACCGCGGCCCGCTCGCCCAACTGCGCACGCGGCTGGCCGGCAAGATGGTTCCCGCGGCGAAGTGCCCCAACTGCGGCAACGTGATGCGGCTCGTGGAAGGGCAGGGGCCGGAGATCGCCTACGATCCCCGCTACCCGTCGTTCAACGGCGACCGGATCCTCGTCACGAAGTTTGCCTATGAGTTTTCCGAACCGCGACGCTGGGACGTTGTCGTCTTCAAGTATCCCGAGGACGCGAAGACGAACTACATCAAGCGGCTCGTCGGCCTGCCGGGGGAGACGATCTCGATCGCCGGCGGCGACATCTGGACGCACGACGGCGCCGAGGCTCCGCAGATCGCCCGCAAGCCGCCCAAGACGCTGCTGGCGATGCTGCAGTGCGTGAACGACAGCCGCTTCGTGTCGCCGGAACTGCGGAAGGCAAACTGGCCGCTTTCCTGGAGCGACTGGTCGCGGCCTGATCGGGAGTCGGCCTGCGCCTGGAAGACGGACGACGACGGCCGCTCCTTCGCGGTGGCCTGCGCCGATGCGGAGGCGTCGGCGATGCTGCGCTACCGGCATTTCCTGCCGACCGCCGAGGAGTGGCTGGCGGTGAAGCGGGGGGAGACGCTTCCCGATCCCGTGCGGCCGCGGATCATCGACGATTTCCAGCCCTACAACGCGATCGCCACGCGGCCGCATTGGGTGGGCGATCTCGCCGTCGAGTTCGAGCTCGAAAACCGCGGTGAGGGCGGGTCGGTCGCGGTCGATCTCGTGGAGGCGGGCAAGGCCCATCGCTGTGTCTTCAATCTCGCCACCGGCGACGTGCGGCTCGCGATCAACGCGGTCGACGCGCGGGGAGAGCCGAAAGGCCGCACGCCCGTCCACGGCAAGGGCTCGTGGCGCATCCTCTTCGCCAACGTCGATGACGAACTCTCGCTCTTCGTGAACGGCCGGCGGATCGAATTCGACCGCCCGACGATCTGGATGCGGTCGATCGAGGATGCCGAGGCGGCCCAGCCCTACGATGGCGAGATCGAGCCGGGCAGAAATGAATCGGGTGACCTCGCTCCGGCCGGCATCAAGGCGACGGGCGCGGACGTGCGGGTGGCTGATCTGCGGATCCTCCGCGACGTCTATTACATCGGCGCGCTCGACGTGGGCAGCCGCCCCGGCGAGCTGATCGAGCGTGATCGCCTCGAGTTTCCGTTGGAGGCTGATCAGTTCTTCGTGCTCGGCGACAACTCGGCGGCGAGCAAGGACGGCCGCATGTGGATTCAGGGGCACCACGTGGATCGCGGCCTCCTGGTGGGCAAGGCCCTGGCCATCTTCTGGCCCCATGCCGTGCCGGCGAGTTGGGCCATTCCCGTGAAAATTGGGGGCGCCGAGGTGCGATTGCCCTCGTGGCCCAACTTCGCGAGGATGGGCTTCGTCCGGTAGCGGCGCCCCGCTCCGGTCCCTCAAGGAGGAGGAGCGATGCCGCTATTGTCCGTCGAAGGGCTCGTGAAGAACTACGGCCGCCGCCGCGTGGTGGACGGTGTCGCTTTTCACGTCGAGGCCGGCGAGATCGTCGGCCTGCTCGGCCCGAACGGCGCCGGCAAGACGACGAGCTTTCGCATGACCTGCGGCCTCGTCATGCCCGATGCGGGGCAGGTGCTCCTCGACGATGCCGAGATCACCCACTGGCCGATGTTCAAGCGGTCGCGGGATGGCGGCATGGGCTATCTCGCCCAGGAGCAGAGCGTCTTCCGCAAGCTCACGGTCGAGCAGAATCTGCTCGCGATCATGGAGCTCGTGGGGATGGATCGCCGGGAGCGGAGGCGGCGGTGCGACGAGCTGATCGAGCAATTCGACATCGTGAAGATCCGCAAGTCGAAGGCGCATTACATCTCGGGCGGCGAGAAGCGCCGGCTCGAGATCGCGCGGTGCCTGGTCACGGAGCCGCGCATCATCCTGCTCGACGAGCCCTTCACGGGCATCGATCCCGTCACGATCCACTCGATCCAGAAGATCATCCGCGGCCTGCGCGACGACGGCATCTCGATCCTGATCACCGACCACCGCGAGCGCGAGACGCTCGCGATCACCGACCGCAGCTACGTGATCCGGGCCGGCAAGGTGCTCTGCCACGGCACCGCGCAGGAAGTGCTCAACAACCCCGACGCCAAGAAGTATTACTTCGGCGAAAGCCCGGGCGTGGAAGCCGCCTGATCGAGAACTACGCGCCGCGGCTCGTCAGGCTCTTGAGGGTGAGCACCGAGCCGACCGACATGAGCGCGAGCCCCAGCCACTTCGGCGGCTCCACGACCTTGCGGCCTGGCAGGTTATTGCCCCAGACGCTCGCCGGCTGCTGTCCGCCCTGACCCATCTGCGCCGATACGAAGTGGCTCGACTTCTCGCTGAGCGTGAACGATTCCACCATCCGGAACTGAATCCCGGCGAAGAAGAGCAAGAGCCCTACGAACAGGATGTGTTGACGCTTCACGGTCACTGCCCCTTGCCGCGAACGGCGTTCGCGGCCTTTCCTTTCATCCGATATCGGTCCGAAAGGGGGGGCAGTTCAGCAGGCACTCCGGCGCGCCGGGTTATGCGGAGAGTGCCGGTTAGGGAGGCCGCTTCGGGACGAAGCGGGTGTCCTTTGACAGACTGAAACCTGTCTGGCGTAGGACAGGCGTCTCGGCCTGTCTCGGACAGGCACGGAGGCCTGTCCTACTCACCGCTACCGGCGTGAGGCGATGAGGGCCAGCAGGGCCTTCTGCGGTGCGACGAATTTCTCGACGCCCTCGCGCATCAAGACGTCCTCGAGCTGGCGCATGTCGACCGTTCGGTCGAGCTCCGCGACGACCTCCGCCGGAGGCATCTTCTCCAGCTGCGGCAAGAAGGTCCGAGTGGGATCGTCGGCCGCGTCATTGGTGGCCGGCGGGTTTGTCTGGATGTCGTCGCCGGCGAGGGCGGCCACGTAGCGGCATGGATCGACCCCCGCCTGCTTGACGCCGGTGCTCGCGAAGACGATCTCCTGCTCGAGCGGCGTCGGGTGGGCCTTCCAGAAGTCGCGGTTGGCGGCCCAGGCCCGCTTCGCATTGACGATGCCGAGCATCCCCTGCGCGGCCGATGACAGGCCCGGGGCATGCTTTTCCGTGTAGACGTCGATCCGCGACACGAACACGCTGTAGACGCTCTTGAAGGAGTCGAGTCCGCCGCGGCGTTGCGCACCCCGCCAGACCGAGTCGCGGGCACGCTCGTATTGCGGCAGCGTAAAGATGAGCGTGACGTTGAGGGGCACCCCCGCGGCGGCGAGCGGCTCAAGCGCCCGAATGCCGGCGGGCGTCGCGGGCACCTTGATCATGCGGTTGGGCTGACCCGCGCTCCAGCGCGTGCCGAGCTCGACGTAGTGGCTGACACGCTCGTCGTCGGCAAGCCCGTTCGCCGGGTCTTCGAGCAGCGGGTCGAGCTCGAAGCTCACCCAGCCATCGTTGCCGCGCGACTCTTTCCAAACGTCGAGAAACACACCCTGGGCGTTGCGGACGAGCTCGTCGGTCAGGGCCCAGGCGATCGATTCGTCGTCGTTGCCGGCCTTCACAAGCGCCGCGATCCGGTCATCGAACCGGCCCGTTTTGATCAGGTCGGAGATGATCACGGGGTTGCTCGTGGCGCCCGTGGCCCCGGCCGCCCGGTTGGTCCGGACGAGGTCGGGATCGATCGAATCGAGCCAGAGTTTCGTGCCGGAGGCGATGAGCGAGGCGAGGCCGTGAGGCATGGTGGTGATCCTTGTGAAAAGAGGCAGGAATGGGTGCGTGAAGCTGGGTCGAATGCGCGGTTTTCTGTCGATTGGGCCAAGATTTTCTGTTGAGCCGGTCGTGCCGATGACGAAGAAGTGTAGCGAGTGTGATGGATATCCGGGGGGCCGCCGGCCCGGCGGAACCGTCCGACGAGCTGGAAACAAACTGTGAACGAGACGCATCCAAACCCGCGACTACACACACTGCTTCGCACCGCCCGCTCGGCGGTGCTGAGGGCTTTCGCGGGTGCTGCCGTGCTGGTCGGCGTCTGCGGACGGGCCGAGGATGCGGACCGAATCATGCCCATTCAGTTTGCCGATCTCGCCGCGCCGGAAAACGCCCCTGTCGAGACGCTCATGATCCCGAGCGTGATCGTCGAGGACGAGCTCGTTCCGAACGAGCTCGTTGCCCCCGCGGAGCCCGTGCAGGCTGCCGAGCCCGTGGTAGCGCCGTTCGAGGAGGTTTCGGCCCGCGCCGCCGACGGCCTCCGCATCCAGGACTTCGGCGTCGAGGAGATGCCCTACGAGGCGAGCAGCGGCGAATGGTTTTCCAACGGCAATTGGTATGGCTCGGCCGACGTCCTTTTTTTCGATCGCAGCCGCAACTACCGCCGCATCCTCGGCAATGACGTGACCGTCCGGCCCGGCCGCAAGAATCTCGTCGGCACGCTCACCACGACGGGCGTTCCCTGGGACCTCTCCGCCGGAGCGCGGGTGACGTTCGGCAAGTATCTCGGCCGCGACTACATCGACCGGGATCGGTCGCTCGAGATGACCTATTACGGCGGCCTCTCCTATTCGCTGCAGGATTCTTGGAACGCGTTGCCGGGATCGTTCCTCGTCACGCCGCTGGCCGCGCAGGTGCCCGGCTTCGACGGCGCCCAACGCTACGGCACGACGCACAACTCGAACTTCAACAGCATGGAGTGGAACTACAAGCTCCATCGCCGGCTCGGTCGCGACCAGCTCGTGATGTCGCCGAATGGCAACTGGACGCGGCATGCGGAGCGGGCCTGGCTGCCATCGCTGATCATCGGCACGCGGGTGGCGACCGTGAACGAAGGCTTCACGTTCTCGAGCCGCCGCAACGACGTCTCCGCGAGTCAATTCAGCGGCGATTACGGCGTCAACACGCAGAACTGGCTCTGGGGCTTGAACCTCGGCGGTGAGCTCATCAGCCAGAATGAATTCTACTTCTGGGGCCTGCGGGGCCGGGCGACGCCGGCGATGACATTCGCCGCGAACCAGCAGCTTGTGCAGAGCGTGAACACGTTGAGCACGATCCCGAACCCCAATCCGCCGCCCGCCACCATCCCAATCCAGACCGGCACGGTGAATCGCGCGAGCTCGGCCGATCAGTTTGCACCCGGCTTCATCGGCGACCTGTCGCTCTTCGCCGGGTGGAACGTCACGCCCAACTTCTCCATCAAGGCGGGCTGGGACTTCCTCTGGGTGGCGGGCATCGCGACCACCAACCGGCAGTTCGACCTCGACGGCGTGCGCGTCAATCCGATCGATGCCGGCGGACAGATCTTCTACAACGGACTGTCGCTCGGCTGCGAAGGCAGCTGGTAGGCGATCGTCAGCCTGCCCCGATGGCGACGGCGGCGGCCTGGCCGGTGGAGCAGAGGTTGACGGCCAGCGCCGTTCCCGGGCGGCCCGCCAAGGACTCGCCGTGCACCACGTTGACGGGGCAGAGTGGATCTGGCGTCTCGTAGTTCAGCGTCGGCGGCACGAGGCCAGCCCCGAGCCCAAGAATGCTCGCGGCCAATTCGACCGCGCCGCCGGCGGCCCCCAGGTGGCCGAACGAGCTCTTGGGCGCGGTGACGGGCACGTCGCCGAGTTCCGCGGCGATCGCCGCGGCCTCGAGCCTGTCCATCTCGATCGTGCTCACGCCGTGGGCATTCACATGCCCCACCTCGCCCGGCGCGAGCCGGGCGGCGGCGAGCGCGGCACGGATCGCCTGCCGCAGCGAAGCGCCCGTGACGCCCTCGCGCCGCGCCTTCGGCTCGCACCGTGCGGCGGTGCCCAGGATTCGGCCGCGGATCTTCGCGCCACGCCGCTCGGCGTGCTCCCGCGATTCGAGCACGATCGCCGCGGCGCCCTCGCCATTCACCATGCCGTCGCGATTCAAGTCGAAAGGGCGGCAGGCGCGGCGGAAGTCGTCGGCCCGGTGCGAGAGCAGTGCGTCGCCCCTCGCGACGAGCGCCGTGGGATGGAGGCGGCAGCCGGTGCCGCCGGTGAGCATCACGTCGGCCCAGCCGCGCTCGATCACGCTGGCCGCCTCGGCCAGCGCCAAGAGGCTCGAGACATCGCCGAGCACGATCGTGTTGTTCGGGCCGCGGGCATCGAGCGCGATCGCGATGTGGGAGGCCGTCATGTTGGGCAGATGCTTGAGCAGCCAGAGTGGATGCAGTTCCTCCTGGATCGCCTCCGACCAGAGGCCAAAATCAAACCGCCCGTCGAGCCGGCTGCGCCGGTAGGTGCCCTCGAGGTCTTCGAGGTCGGCGTAGATCATGTCGTTGCCGAAGACCACGCCGAACCGTTCCGGCTCGATGCTCCCCGCGGCGATGCCCGCGTCGTTCACGGCCAGATCGGCGGCCGCAAACCCGAGCTGGATCTCGCGGCTCATCACCTTCAGGCTTTTGCGCGGCCGCACGTAGAGCTTGGGATCGAAGTCGGGGATCTGGCCGCCGAAGCGGACGCTCAGCGAACTCGCGTCGAAGAGATCGACGAGCCGGATGCCGCTCGTGCCGCGCTCGAGCGCATCCCAGAACGGGCCGCAGCCGATGCCGATCGGGCTGACGACACCGAGACCCGTGATCACGACTTCCCGCGCTGCGCTCATAGATGACCAACCCTAAACCACAATCGATCCCGCCGAAAGTGGCGGCGTAGTTCACGCCGCCCCGCTCGGCCCTCTCAGCGGTGCGGCGTGTGCTCCGATCGCCACCGTGAGGGGGAGACCGGATGCTGGTCCGCCCAGAGCCCGCGACGGCCTTGCCGCGCCGCAGACTCGGCGGCGACGAGATCGGGGTCGGGGGAGAAGCCGCCGAACACCCAGGCCAGGCCGTCGGCCACCATCTCGCGGTTGATGTTGCGGTCTTCGATCCAAAGCGTGCCGAGTAACCGCCCATGCTGGTCGTGCGCGGTGCCCTCGACCCGCACGGCGCGGCCAGAGAGCTTGCCGTCGAGTGTGTTGCGGGAGAGGCGGCCGTAGGGCTGGTCAAACTCCGGCGCGTCGATCCCCTGCAGGCGGATCTTTCGCCGTGTGCCGTCAGTGTCGAGGCAGGTGATGGTGTCGCCGTCGTGGACCGTTTCGACTCGCCAGATGGGCCGGCCGGCCGCATCGTGCAGCGGGCAGGCGGGCAGTGAGGCCACGACCGCGGAGACGATCGCCGCGGTCGCGAAGTACCACGGCCTCAGCCGCTTCGGCAAGCCGGGCGGGGGCGGCGGAATGCGAAACCGTTGCGGCATCGGGCTGCCTGGCGACCGGACGATTGTAGGGGGCGGAAAAGTCGGCTCAGCAGAGCGAAGCCAGCATATCGCGCGACGGTGCAACGCGTGATGCGACGCCATGATCGGCCTAGAATTCCCCGACCCGATCGTCTGCAATAGCGCGAATAGATACGACCCCGCGATATGAATGGTTCCGACGCCCACTCTGGAGGATTGTTTCATGGTTGCCACGATTTCGCCGACGACCCTCGCCGATCTTCGCCGCAAGGGGGAGAAGGTCACGCTCATCGACGTTCGCACGCCCGCGGAATACGGCGAGGTGCACGTTGACTTCGCCCACAACATCCCGCTCGACCGCCTCGATGCGAAAGCCGTGACGTCGCTCGCCGGCAGCGGCCCCGTCTACTTCGTCTGCAAGTCTGGCACGCGCAGCCAGAAGGCATGCGAGAAACTGCTCGCCGCGGGGCTGATGGACGTGATCAGCGTCGAAGGGGGCACCGCTGCCTGTGAGGCCGCCGGCGTGCCGGTCGTCCGCGGCCGGAAGGTGATGTCGCTCGAGCGACAGGTGCGGATCGCCGCCGGCACGCTCGTCGCCATCGGCGCAGCGCTGGCCGCTTTCGGCCCCGATCTGATGTGGCAGCGGATCGGCGCCGGGCTGGCCGGCTTCGTGGGTTGCGGCCTCGTGTTCGCCGGCATCACCGATACCTGCGGCATGGCGATGCTGATCGCCCGGATGCCCTGGAACCAGGTGCAGGGCGGGGCTTGTCGCACAGCGACGACCTGCTCGCGTTGACCCACGCCATCACCGGAGGCACGCTCTTCATCGGCGACGTGGGCCGGCCCGACCTTCTGGCGAGCGTCGGCGTCGCGGCCGACCAACCTGAGGCGCCGGACTACTTCGTGCACGATGTGATCCTGAACCGCCAGGAGCGGGCGTCGCTCGGCACCGCCATGGCGCAGACGCTCAAGCCCCTGTCGCTCGCGCAGGTGCTGGCGCTCGAGCCATCCGGCGCCCAGCTTCTCGACGTCCGCGACGGCATCGATTTCGAAGGGGGGCACCTGAAGGGGGCCTTCAACATCCCGCTCGCGCATCTCGACGATCGGTTCGGCGAGATTCCAGCCGATCGGCCTGTGGCCGTGCACTGCGAGGGTGGTTACCGCTCTGCGATTGCCGCCAGCCTGCTGCAAAAGCTGGGCCGCCGCGACGTGCACGATATCGTGGGCGGCTACAAGGCCTGGCTCGCAGCGAAGCTCCCGGCATGATCGCGGTGAAGGCACGGCAGGCGGCAGCAGGCCCCAGATTGCCGTGATTCTCCATTTCAACGCGACTGCGGCGGCGCTGAAGGACGCGGCCCATGCAGAGTCACCTGGAGGGGCTCCACTCCGAACCGCGAACTGGTCGAAAAACAGGTAGCCGACGGCTGGACCGTGATCGGCGTGTATTGATCGGAAGCCCATGCCGTTGCACCGGATCCTGTTTCGCGCGTTGGCGGTTGTGGCGGTCATCGCTGGGACGTCGGCACGCGCGCAGGAATTCCGTGAGCTCGACACGGACCGCGATGCCTTCACCCCCGCGACCAAGACGGTGGCAGCGGGGCACATGCTCACCGAGGCCTCGTATTCTTTCATCGACAACCGCGGCACGCCCGCGACGAACAGCTTTCCTGAGTTGCTGATCCGCCTGGGGGCGACGGAGCGTTTCGAGTGGCGATTCGGCTTCAACTACGAGGCGGGCTCCGGCGGGAGCGTGGTCACCGCGGTCGAGGTGGGCGAAGGCGTTGATGGAGAAGAACTCACGTCGGAGTCGAACCTGCTCTACGGCTTCAAGGCGCTCGTGACCGAGCAGGAGGGGTGGGTGCCGCGCAGCAGTGCGATCGTCGAAGCGTTCACACCACTCTCAGGCGAGGTGTGGGGTACGGAGCCGGCGGCCACGTATGTCTTTGGCTGGGAACTCGCCCGCAAATGGCGGTTCGATGCCGCCATTCGCTACGTGCTTGCCGACAGCGCCGAGGGGCTCTTCAACAAGTGGATGCCCTCGGCCGTGCTCCGCATGCCGGTCACCGAGCGGTGGGAGGTTCATGCCGAATGGTTCGGCTCCTGGAGCGAAGGGCTCGAGGACGAGAACGTCAGGCCGTTCGTGGGGCCCGGCACGCACTTCATGATCACCCCCAGCCTCGAGATCGGCTGCCGCATGGGCTGGGGGCTCACGCAGGACGCGGCGTCGTATTACGTCGACTCCGGCCTCGGCTGGCGGTTCTGACGCGAAATGGGCGATATAGGACTCGAACCTATGACCCCCAGCTTGTCGAGCTGGTGCTCTAACCAACTGAGCTAATCGCCCTCGAAGTTGGCACGAGTGAGTCTCGCGCCCAAGCCGCAGCCAGTCAAGCGAAGCGGTCGTGGCGGGGCCGGAACGGCCTTGTCGCCCGAGCCGCCGCGGGGATACTGTGCCGGTTTTGCGGGAAACGCCGCCGTGCGGCCTTCCTCCAAGCACGCCTTCCCCCTTGGTAGACCCGTCATGCCCACCGTTCGCTTTCCCGATGGAGTCGTTCGCGAGTTTTCCCCGGCCGCGCGGGTGGCCGATGTTGTCGCCGAGGTGGCCGGCCCGGTCGATCCGTCGAAGGGGAAGAAGAAGCCGCGGGTCATCGCGGCGCTCCTCGACGGCAAGGCGGTCGGGCTCGATGCCCCGCTGCCCGCCGGGGGCGAGGTGGCGATCGAGTTTTTGAACGCGGGCGACCCGCGGGCCCTGCCCGTGATGCGCCACTCGGCGGCCCACGTGATGGCCCGCGCCGTGATGCGGCTGTTCGACGGCGTGGAGCTCGCCTTCGGCCCGACGGTGGGCGCGGGCTTTTATTACGACATGCGGGCCAGCCGGCCGATCACCGACGAAGACATCCCGCGGATCGAGGCCGAGATGAAGAAAATCATCGAGGCCGACGAGGCCTTCGAGCGGGTGGAGGTGCCGCGGGACAAGGCCGTGGCGATCGTCCGCGATTTGAACCAGCCGCTGAAGGTCGAGCACATCCAGACGGGCCTCGCCGACCACCCCACGCTCTCGTTCTACCGGCAGGGGGAGTTCGTCGATCTCTGCCGCGGGCCGCACGTGCCGAGCCCCGGCTGCATCGGCGCCTTCAAGCTCACGAACATCGCCGGCGCCTACTGGAAGGGGGATGCCAACAACGCCCAGCTCCAGCGGCTCTACGGCACCGCCTGGTTTTCACAGGAGGATCTCGACGCGCATCTCGCCGCGCTCGAAGAGGCCCGCCGCCGCGATCACCGCGTGCTCGGCAAGCAGCTCGACCTCTTCACGACGAGCCCGCTCGTGGGCTCGGGGCTCGTGCTCTGGATGCCGAAGGGGGCCACGCTCCGCAGCACGCTCGAGAGCTTCGTCCGCGAGGAGCTCGCGGCCCGCGGCTACCAGCCGGTCTACACGCCGCACATCGGCAAGGTCGATCTCTACAAGATCTCCGGCCACTATCCCTATTACGCCGACAGCCAGTTCAAGCCGATCGTGATGGCGGAAGACGAGCAGTATCTCTTGAAGCCGATGAACTGTCCGCACCACACGATGATCTACAAGGCGCGGCCCCACAGCTACAAGGATCTGCCGCTCAGGCTCGCCGAGTTCGGCACCGTCTACCGCTACGAGCAGTCGGGCGAGCTTGGCGGCATGACGCGCGTCCGTGGCTTCACGCAGGACGATGCGCATATTTTTTGCGCACCGGAGCAGGTGGAACAGGAGGTGGAGGGCTGCATCGACTTCACGCTCAAGGTCCTCGAAAGCCTCGCCTTCGACAACTTCCGCGTGCGGCTCGGCTTTCGCGATCCGAAAAGCGACAAATATGTCGGACCGCCGGAGCGGTGGGACGAGGCCGAGGCAGCGATCGAGCGCGTGGCGCGGCGGATGAACCTGCCGGGCTGCGAGCCGGAGCCGGGCGAGGCCGCCTTCTACGGCCCGAAGATCGACTTCGTGGTGAACGACTCGCTCGGCCGCGAGTGGCAGCTCGGCACCGTTCAGCTCGACTACAACCTGCCGAGCAAGGAACGCTTCGACCTCGAATACATCGGCGCCGATAATGCCAAGCACCAGCCGGTGATGATCCACCGGGCGCCGCTGGGGAGCATGGAAAGGTTCGTGGGCGTGTTGATCGAGCACTTCGCCGGCGCGTTTCCGCTGTGGCTCGCGCCGGAGCAGGTGCGCGTGATCCCGGTGAGCGAGAAGAGCGAGGCCTATGCGAAGCAGGTGCAGGCGCGGCTGGAGGCGGCCGGCCTGCGGACGGGCCTCGACCTTGCGGCCGAGAAGCTCGGCGCGAAGATCCGCACGGCGCAGCTCGAGCTCATTCCGATGATGGTGGTCTGCGGCCCGCGCGACGAGGCGGCCGGCACGGTGAGCCTTCGCGATCGGCTCGACGGCGATCTGGGCGCGATGAGCCTCGAGGCGGCGGTCGAGCGGCTGCGGGACGAGAACGCCCGCCGCGCGGTCCGCCACAAGCCGAAGCCGCTTGCCCTGCCGGGCGACCAGGCGGCCGGCGATACGCCTGAGCAGGAGTATTAGACAGCACGCCATGCCCCGCTTCGCGCTGCTCGAGCACACGGGCGCCCCCGACGATCCCGCCGGGCGGCATTTCGACCTATTGCTTGAGGACGTCGTCGCCTGCCGCACGTGGCGGCTGTTGGCCATCCCGCAGCCGGGCGGCCCGGCTGTCGCCGCGCTCGAGCTGCCGCCCCATCGCCTTGCCTGGCTCGACATCCTTGAAGGCGAGGTCTCCGGTGGCCGTGGCCACGCCCGTCGTGTCGCTGCCGGCGAATACGCGGTGCTCGCGGCCGATGCCGCCACGACGGGGGCTGCCACGAGCCTGGTGGTGCGGGTGCAGGGAGGCCGGTTCAGCGGCCGGTTGCGGCTCGAGCAGGTCGCGGAAGGCTGGGCCGTCGGCCTCGCCTATGATGGTGGCAACCAAGGAGATTCCCCATGAAGCCTCGTGAAGTGCTCGCGCTGTGCCGCGAGAAGGAAGTGAAGGCGGTCGATCTCAGGTTCACCGATTTTCTCGGCGCCTGGCAGCACTTCACGATCCCCGTCGGCAAGCTCGAGGAATCGACGTTCGAAGACGGCCTCGGCTTCGACGGCTCGAGCATCCGCGGCTGGCAGGCGATCAACGAGAGCGACATGCTCCTCGTGCCGGTGCCCGATACGGCCGTCGTCGATCCATTCGCGCAGATCCCCACGCTCGTGATGATCTGCATGATCCAGGATCCGATCACGCGCGAAGACTATTCCCGCGACCCGCGCAACATCGCCCGCAAGGCGGTGAACTATTTGAAGAGCACCGGCATCGCCGACACCTGCTTCATTGGGCCCGAGGCCGAGTTTTTCGTGTTCGACGACGTGCGGTTCGACCAAAACGCCCACGAGGGCTACTTCCACATCGACTCGATCGAGGCCGAGTGGAATCGCGGCCGCGTGGAATCGCCCAACCTCGGCTACAAGCTGCGGCACAAGGAGGGCTACTTCCCCTGCCCGCCGTCGGACCAGCTGATGGACATCCGCAACGAGATGATGCTCACGATGATCCAATCGGGGATCGACGTCGAGGCGCAGCATCACGAGGTGGCTACCGCGGGCCAGTGCGAGATCGACATGCGGTTTCAGGAGCTCGTCCGCATGGCCGATCAGATGTGCCTCTACAAATACATCGTGCGCAACGTCGCCAAGCGGCACGGCAAGACGGTCACGTTCATGCCCAAGCCGCTGTATGGCGACAACGGCTCCGGCATGCACACCCACATCTCGCTCTGGAAAGAGGGCCATCCGCTCTTTGCGGGTTCGGGTTATGCCGGTCTTTCCGAGATGGCGATGCATGCCCTGGGCGGCATCCTGCGGCACGCCCCCGCGCTCCTCGCGATTACCAATCCCACGACGAATAGCTACAAGCGGCTCGTGCCCGGCTACGAGGCGCCGGTGAACCTCGCCTACTCGCAGCGGAATCGCTCCGCCAGCTGCCGGATCCCGATGTATTCGGCGAGTCCGAAGACGAAGCGGATCGAGTTTCGCTGCCCCGACCCGACCTGCAATCCGTATCTCGCGTTCTCCGCGATCCTGCTGGCCGCGATCGACGGCATCCAAAACAAGATCAACCCCGGCCCGCCGCTCGACCGCGACATCTACGACATGCCGCCGGAGGAGCTCGCGAACGTGCCCAAGGCGCCGGGTTCGCTCGACGAGGCGATTCATGCGCTCGAGCGCGACCATGATTTCCTGCTCCGCGGCGACGTCTTCACCGACGACGTGATCGCCACGTGGGTGAAGATCAAGCGCGACAAGGAAATCGCCCCGATGCGGCTCCGCCCGCACCCCTACGAATTCTGCCTGTATTTCGACGCCTGAGTCGCGACGACGGCTGAATGTCGCATCGCCCAAGCCGGCTTCAGGTGGCCCGCACCCCATCGCCGGACGTTCGCTACGGGCATCCATGCCCTGCGCTCACGCGATGCCGCCTGCGCTCCGGCATCCTGCCTGCGCTGGTCAGCAACGCCGGCTCCCGGGCTGCGGGCCACCTGAAGCCTCCTCGCGCCTACCGCAGCCGCACGACGAGCGATTCGTAGCCGAGTGGCCGGTCGTAGGCCGCAGTGTGCTCCACCCGCTCGCGCTTCGAGACGAGCTCGATGCGGCCCACGCGTTTGCAGAGGAGCTCGAGCAGCGTGCGCATCACGGTGCGGGCATGGGCGGCTCCGAGGCAGAGGTGGGCGCCGAAGCCGAACGAGACGTGGGGATTCGGCCGGCGGTCGAGTCGGATCTCGTCGGCCGCCTCGAACGCCGTCTCGTCGAGGTTGGCCGACGCCCAGCAGAGGCTCGCGCGGTCACCCGCCTTCACGGTCATGCCGTGCACGTCGGTATCGACCGGGCAGACGCGGCCGATGTGCGTGAGCGGCATGAAGACCCGGAAGAACTCCTCGCTTGCCAGCACGATGCGGCCGGGATCGGCCCTGAGAAACTCCAGTGCCGCGGGCCGCTCTGCGAGGTAGCCGATCGCGCAGGCCACGGAGTGGATCACGGTGTCGCGGCCCCCGGCGAACATCAAGTTGGCGAAGCCGAGCTGCTCGTCGCGGGTGAGCGGCCGACCGTGAAACGTCGTCTTCGTGAGCAGGCCGTAGAAGTCGTCGCCCGGGGCGGTGGCCGCCTTGTCGAATTGCTCGTTGAGATACCGCTCCAGTTCCTTGCCTTTCTCCACCCCGTTGGGCCCGTGGTGGAAGACGTGCACGCCCCAGCTGTTGAACCGCTCGGCCTCGGCCTCGTCGACGTCGAGGAGCACCGTGAGGGCCCGCGACTGCAGCGGCAGTGCGAGCTCTCCGACCACCTCGATCGAGTCGCGGGCGAGCGACTCCGCGAGCAGCCGCTCGGTGATCGCCTCGATCCGGGCGATGAACGCCGGCTGCTTCGCCCGCAGGAAGAAGGGCTCGACCAGCTTGCGATAGTCGGTCTGCTCGGGCGGGTCGGCCTCGATCGGCAGCTGCCGCACGCTCCGCAGATGCTCCTCCGAGGGGATCGGCACGCGGTGCGGGGCATCGGAGCTGAACGTGTGCCAGTCCTTGGCCGCCTTCCGCACATCCTCGTGCCGCAGGATCATCGGGATCACATCGCGGTCGGTCAGAAGACCGAGCACGCCCGTGGTCCGGCGGGGTTCGCGGAAAGGATCGGGAATGCCAGCCATCGTTCCAAATCTCCTGTGACACTCGCCCGGAGCAACGCAATATCTTATTCTTTTTCATGGTTCCCGCATGACTCCCCCCGAAACGAGCAGCCTGAAGCCATGTCAGACGAAACCCCCGCCGGAACCGCTGCCAAGCCCTCCGCCGTCGAACTGGCCAAGATCGCCAGCAACTACCTGGCCGGCGACATCGCCAAGGAACTGGCCGACGGGGCTCCCGGATTTGGCAAGCCCTCGGTCCAGCTGCTCAAGAATCACGGCACCTATCAGCAGGACGACCGCGAGGCCCGCAAGGCCGTCGATGGCAAGAAGAGCCAGCGCGAGATCTCGTTCATGATCCGCACCTGCGTGCCGGGCGGAAAGCTCACGGCCGACCAGCTGCTCTCGGCGATCGACCTGGGTGATGAGGTGGGCAACGGCACGATCCGGCTCACGACGCGGCAGGCGATCCAGCACCACGGCGTCGTGAAGGGGGATCTCAGGCCCTTCATGCAGCGGATCCACCAGATCCAGATGACCACGCTCGCCGCCTGCGGCGACGTCGAGCGCAACATCATGTGCTGCCCGGCGCCCATCCACGGCAATCCGGTGCGCGACGAGATGCAGGCGATGGTGGACAAGCTCGCCAAGCATCTCGCTCCGCGCACGCGGGCCTACTACGAGATCTGGCTCACCGATCCCGACACGGGCGACAAGACGCTCGCGGGAGGCACGTCGGGCGAGAAGGACGTGGAGCCGGCCAGCTCGGTCGAGGAGGAGCCCATTTATGGCCGCACGTATCTTCCCAGAAAGTTCAAGACCGCCTTCGCGCTGCCCGAAGACAACTGCACCGACGTCTACGCCAACGACCTCGGCTTTCTCGTCGTGCACGAGCAGGGCAGGATTCTCGGCTACAACGTCCTCGCCGGCGGCGGCATGGGCGTGACGCCGAGCGCGGCGAAGACGTTTCCGGCGCTGGCGAAGCGGCTCGGCTTCGTGCCCCCGGAAGACGTTCTCGCCATTGCCGAGGCGATCGTGAAGGTGCAGCGCGACTTCGGCAACCGCTCCGACCGCAAGACGGCTCGGCTCAAGTACACGATCCACACGATGGGCCTCGAGGCCTTCCGCCAGAAGGTGGAGGAGTATTTCGGCAAGCCGCTCGCCCCCTGCCATCCGGCCGACGTGCACGGGTTCGACGATCACATCGGCTGGTTCGAGCAGGGGGACGGCAAGTTTTTCTATGGGCTCAACGTCGAAAACGGCCGCGTGCACGACACGGGCGACTTCCGCCTCAAGACGGCGCTGCGGCAGATTCTCCGCGAGATCAAGCCGGGCGTACGGATCACGTCGCACCAGAGCCTGCTCTTCACCGATCTCGCCGTCACCGACCGCGTGAAGATCGCCGACATCCTCCACGCCCACGGCGTGAAGACGTCGGAGGAGATCTCGACCCTGCGCCGCTGGAGCATGGCCTGCGTGGCGCTGCCCACCTGCGGCCTCGCCGTGGCCGAGAGCGAGCGGGTGCTGCCGGGGCTGATCGACTCGCTCGAGCCCGAGGTGGCGAAGCTCGGCCTCTCGAGCGAGGCCTTCACGCTTCGCATGACCGGCTGCCCGAATGCCTGCGCCCGGCCCTACAACTCCGACATCGGCATCGTCGGCCGCACGCTCGGCAAATACACGATCTTCCTCGGCGGCCGCCTGCTCGGCGACCGGCTCAACGTGCAATACAAGGACGTCGTGCCCTTCGAGGAGCTCTCGCAGGAGCTCACCGCCGTGCTCGCCTGCTACAAGGCGGAGCGGAAGAGCGGCGAGACGCTCGGCGACTTCTGCCACCGCAAGGGCGTGGATGGCGTGCGGAGTTGGGCCGACGAATGGCTCGCCGGCGCCCGCGGGCACGGGTAGGACAGGCCTCCGTGCCTGTCGCCGGCGTGACAGGCAGAGACGCCTGTCGTCTTGTGGCAGGCTGAAGCCTACCCTACCGGGCGAAGGCGGTGGGGTCGGTGAGGACGAAGAGGTGGCCGTGGTCGGAGGTCACGATCACGGCCGTGTCGTCCCAGGCGTCGCGGGCCTCGACCCACTCCACCACGGCACGGAAGGCGGCGTCGCCGTCCTGCACGGCGCCGATGCAGTTGTCGATGTTGTTGCCATGGCAGGCCCAATCGACGTCGCCTGCCTCCACGAGCAGCCAGAAGCGGTCGCGGGTTTCGAGCACGGCCAGCGCGGCTCGCGTCATGTCGGCGAGCGTCGGATTTTCTGCGATGTCGGCGGGCGTATAGCGGATCGGCCCGCCGTACTTCGCCGCCAACCCCTCCCGCTTCGCGCGGTCGCCGTCGGGCACGACCACCGGCGCATGGTCGTGGTCGGCGGTGGAGAAGGGGAGGTGCCCCTCGGCGGCACCGAAGAAGCCGAAGAGCCGCAGCTTCCTCGCGATCGCGTCCTGCGCGGCCTCGGCGAGCACCGCTGCGCCGGGCCGGCCCGCGGTGCGCAGCGCCACGCGGTAGCGGCCGCCTTCCGCCGCGTCGATCGCCCGCAGGGTCGAGGCCGCCACATATTTGTTGCCCCGCTCGAAGTTTCGTCCCTGGCCCGCATCCTCGGCCGCATCGACGCCGAATCCGCAGCCGACGAGGACGTCGAGCCCCGGCAGCGGCATGCGGCGCGAGACCGACGGCTCGCCGAGCTGGTCGCGGGCGATGTCTTGATAGTCGTCGCGGCTCACGTTCGCCGCATAGGCGCAGGCCGGCGTGGCATGCGACATGGGCACGCTCGTGACCACGCCCACGCCCCAGCCCTGCCGCTGAAGCGAGACGGCGATCGGCTCGATGGGAGCGCCCGCCGGGTCGACGTTGATCGCGTCGTTGTAGGTCTTCCGGCCGGTGCAGAGCGAGGTCGCCGAGGCGGCCGAGTCGGTGACGGCATGCGGCTGGCCGCGGTGGCGGCCGATGAGATAGGTGAGGTCGGCACGCGCGTCCCAGGGCGTCGCGCCGCCGAGCGTGGCATCGTAGCCGCCCCCTGTTTTCCCCCCCGGCGTGAGCACGGCCTGCGCATCGACGTCGAACGTGGTGCCGTCATTGGCCGGGCTCGTCACGCAAACACCGAAGTCGGTCGGTGCGCCCGCATAGTCCTGGAAGAAGAGCCCGTGGCCACGGCCCGCGTCGTAGCTGACGCTGCCGGTCGTGGTGATCGCGGCGGTGCGGGTGGTCGTCCAATCGAGCCCGTCGAAGACGACGAGAATGATGTGCTTCTTGCCCGCGTCGGCCGCCGCCATTTGCAGGCGATGGATGTCGGTCTGGTCGAAATACTCGGCCTGCGGATTGAGCGTGCCCGCGGGCAGGCGGCCATAGAGCCGCTCGAGTGATGCGGCATCGCGGTAGACGCTCTTCGCCCCGGCCACGCTCTCGAGTGACAGGCCGAACGCGTAGACCGGGATCAGGCGGTTCGAATGGTTCGACCAGGCGGCATAGACACTCGGTCGATCGCCCCAGTGGCCCCAATCGGCCTGCCCCGCGCGTTCCGCCGCCGCCTGCATCTCGCGGGCGCGGTCGGCCGCCGGGGCGGTCGCGGATCGCTTGCGGCCCGGCCACGCGATCAGTGCCACGGCGAGCCCGATGAACAGCACGAGCGCGAGTCGCAACCAGCCACGTTGCCAATCGGCGAGACGGTTCATGCCGCGGGTGCGCTCTACGCCGGCAGGTCGTCCCACATCGGGCACCAGAGCGGCGTCCGGGGGAAGAGCTGCGAGGCGAGCTTCTGGGCCACCTGCGTCGAGGCCTCGAGCCGCCCCGCCGCCGCGGCCTCGTGCGGATCGCACTGGCCGAGGAAGAGGCGGGCGAGCTCGTCGGCGGACAGCCGCAGGTAGCTGCGGCCCACGCGGCCGGCATGCACGGTCGCCTTGCCGTCGTTCACGATCACCGAGCCGCGAAAGTTCGGCGCGTCGAGGCCGAGTTCCACCGTCTCGCGGATGCCCGCCTCGGCCACCCTCGCGGCCACCGATGGCGCGAGCGCCTCGAGCACGTCGAGCGGCCGGAAGACCTTGGCGACGATCATCCGGTCGCCGGCATTCACCTGCCCGGCGACCGAGGCGTCGATGCCGGCGACGGCCGCATGCAGCGGATCGGCCGCGCCCGATTCATAGATGATCTCCTGGCGATCGTTCTCGACCGCCTCGCCGCAGACGCGGGCGAGAATCTCCCGCTCCAGGCCCGGAAACTCCGGATCGGCCATGAGCTCGAGCACGCGGTTGCCCGATTGGATCGCGTAGCCCACGATCCGCGCGGTGGTCTCGTGGAGATCGTAGCGATCCTGCCCCATGAGCGCGACGATGAGCGAATCAAACGCGCCGCGGCTGACGAGCCAGCGCGTGTAGGCCTCGCTGCGGTCGAGCGGGCCGATGAAGCGCGACGAGTTCTGTTTGTAGATCCGCAGGATGGCGGGCAACTCCACGTGCCGCCACTGGCGCATCGTCACCGGCTCGCCCGTCCACTGCGGGCCGTCGAGCAACCGCGCGAGAATCTCGGTGGGGCGGCCGGGCGTCGCGCAATCGCGACCGAGCACCGACCAGCCGAGCTCGTGGAAGGAGGGCGCGATCCGCGTCCGCGAGAAGCCGATCGCGGCGCCGATCTGCCGCATGCGGTCTTCGGCGGCCCGCACGAGCCGCTGGCCATGGCCGGCGCCACGGCACTCGGGCAAGACGGCGACCCGGTCGATCACCGCCGCGGGCACTGCCACGCCGCCCACGAGCACCGCCCGCGGCTGCACCTCGACGTGCCCCACGATTCGGCCGGCAAGCCGGGCGACGAGCCGGTTGGCCGCGTCATGGTCGGGATGATCGACCGCCGCATGAAACTCCGCCTTCGAGGGGGCTGCGGGCAGGCCGGAAAGCAGCTGCAGGATCTCGTTTTGGTCGCCGGCCCGGGCGGGGGCGATGTGGCACTCCTCGAGCATCCAGGAGGGGGGCTTGAGGGGCAGTGTCGGGTGTTGCGGCAGGTGGTGGATGGCGGGCCGCTTTTTGAGCGGACGGCGGCTCACAACGGTGCCGGCCGGACGGATTTCGACGGCGTGAATCTCTTTGACGGCGGCCTTCTTCTTGGCCTTGGCCGGCCGGGCCGACTTGCCCGCGGTCGCCACCGCACTGCGGGGCGCTGACCGAACTGGCGAACGGTTCTGTGAACGAGGCTGCGAGCGATCGGCCCGATGCATGAGGTCTCCTCTCCCTGGAGCGACTGAAAGACAGTCCGTTGGGCGTCAAGATATGCCGATTCTCAGCCGGTTTCCAGTAGTAGGAAAGTTTTGAGCGCCTTTTCCGGGAAAAAACACCAGGGAAACTCGCGCGATTCGAGGATCTTCCGCGCCTTCAGCGCCGTGGCCAGCGGGCCCACGCGCGCGAGCAAGTCGTCGCGCACGCGCTGCGTATGAAACTGCATCCGATCGTTGGCGGCGCGAATCTCCCGGCAGCGGCGGCGGGCGAGCGTGGCCGTCGGATAGGTCTCGATCCAGCGTAGCTTCTGTTGGATGAGATCGCGTGCCTCCTCCGGCTGTTGCTCGAACGGCTGGAGATGACGTTCCGGATGAAATTCGAGATCGCGCAGCTCCCGGTGCACGGCGGCGAGCTCCGCGGCGGGATCGCTGCCGGCCGACTCGGGAAAGAGCCTGTCGATCGGCAGCCGCATCGTGCCCGACACGACCGCGTGCCGCGGCGGATCGCAGCCGGTGAGCCGCCGCACGATCGCGTCGGTGAGCTGGTCGTAGGCCGAGCCGCCGATGCCGTGCACGAAGACGTCGGCTACGAGCAGCCGCGCCACCATCGTCGTGACGATCGCCCGCGGCCGCAGCCGCAGCGAGTGCTCCTCCATCCGCTGCAGCGCATCGACCCACTTCGAGGGCGAGGTCTCGGGGGAGATCGGCAGCTCCACCCGCAGCGTCTCCATGTCGGAAAGCGTGAGCATGCCGGCGGTGTCGGTGTTGGCAAACACGCGGCGACGGCGGCGGTCTTCGCGCGACCAGATCCACCACGGCACCTCGAACCACGGGCCCTCCGCGGTGTTGTCGACCCGCACGGCAAGCTCGGGCATCGGCCGCCCACGGCCGCGCACCTTGTAGGTGCGGCGGTAGGCGGCGAGCGATTCGTTGTAGGCTTCATGAAACTGTCGGCCGTGCGCGAGCAGCCATCCCATGAAGACCATCACGGTCGGCAGCCGCATCACCTCGCTCACGGGCAGTTCGAGCGTCTCCCAGCCGAACCGCTCCTCGAGCGCGTGCCGCGCCTGCGCCAGCGCGATCCCCAGCCGCGGGCACTCCGCCGAGCGCTCGACCGCCAAGGGCCACCAGCGGCGCAGGATCGGATCGGGCTCGAGCGGCGCGAGCAGGTCGCAGGCCCGCTTGCCGAACGAGGCGAATAGATCCGGATCGATGATGCCCCGCTCTTCCCAGGCCATCTCGGGCGCGGGTGCGTCGAAGGCCACGGTTTCCAGATGCGCCTCGCGCGGCGTGCCCACGGGCACGCCCACGCTCGTGGAGACGCAGCGGTCGGTATCGACCACGAGGTTGATGGCGGTGCCGCCGATGGCGCGGGCGTAGGCGTCGAGCGCCGCATTCTTGAGCCAGACGCCGGGGTGGAAGAATTCCGGTTGATGCCCCCCCATCACGATCGGCCGGGCGATCCAGTCGGCCACGTCGCTCGGCCGGGATGCCTCGCGGTAGCTGGCCGTGTATTCCGTGGCCACCGTGAGCACCTCGCGGCGCGTGGCGGCGATGAGCTCCCAGAGCTTCAGATCGCTGATTCGCGTGTCGAAGGCGGCCCGCAGGAGCCGGTTGTTGTCGACGAGCGTCTCGATGCAATCAGCCGGCGCGTCGGGGGACGGGTAGACCGGCGGGTCGATCAGGCGGTCGCCGGATGCGGCGGGGGCTTTGTGGATGCGTCGGAATGGGAGCATGTGGTGGAGGCGGCGCTGTCGAGAACCCGCCGGTAGTAGGCCAGACGGGTCGCCGCATCGTCCAGTGCGCCTCCGAAACTCCGCGCCAGATCGAGATAGAGGAGCGGCACCGGCACTTCGACGATGCGGAGCCCCGCGGCGGCCGCCTGCACCCAGACTTCGAGCGGCATCGCATAGCCCATCTCCGTCACGTGCAGCCGCTCGATCGCCCGGCGACGGTAGGCCTTGAAGCCGCAGAAGGCGTCGGTGATCGCGAGGCCGAAGCGGTCGTTGATCTCGGCCGTGATCTCGGCGTTGATCCGCCGTCGCGTGGCCGGCGGCTCACTGTCGCCCGGAAACGGCTGGAGGTAGCGGCTGCCACTGACGATGTCGGCGCCGTCGGGACCCGATGCGGCCGCGATGAAGTCGGGGATCAGCCGCGGCTGATGCTGGCCGTCGCAGTCGATCGTGACGAGCCCGTCCCAGCCGCCCTCGAGCGCGGTGGAGAAGGCGGTGGCGAGGGCCGCACCGTAGCCGCGGTTTTTTTCATGCCGCACGACGTTCACGTCGCGACGCGCGGCGAGCAGTTGCGACGTGCCGTCGGTCGAGCCGTCATCCACGACGAGCACGTCGGGGGTCACCCGCAGCACCTCGTCGAGCACGGCCGACACGTGCTTCGCTTCGTTGTAGACCGGCAGCGCGGTGAGAAATTTCGGCACGAATGATCCGCCAGAGGCCAATTGAAGCGCAGCGAAACTCCCAGCAAGTGTAGCGCCAGCATCCGCAGGATCAAACCGTAGGACAGGCGTCTCGGCCTGTCAGCAAAACGTAGGACAGGCGTCTCGGCCTGTCAGTGACAGGCACGGAGGCCTGTCCTACGGGATCCATGCGAACGGGTCGGCCTCGTCGCGGCTGGCCCAGCAGGTGAGGCCCGGCACGGCTTCGGCCAGCCGCGCCGCCATCGTCTCCATCGCGAAGCGTTCGCTCGCATGGTGGCCCACCGCCACGACAGCCAGCCCTGCGGCCACCGCCTCGAGCGCCCCGTGGAGTTTGATCTCACCGGTGACGAGCGTGTCGCAGCCGGCCCGCTTCACCGCGGCGATCGATTCGCCGCCCGACCCGCAGACGATGCCGACGCGCCCCGCCGGCCGGCGGACATCGCCCGCCACCTGCACGACCTTCACGCCGAGCCGGCCGGCGATGTGCCGCGCGAGATCGTCCACCGACCACTTCGACGGCGCGGCCCCTGCGCGGCCGAATCCCGCCAGCGGGTAGATCTCGTCCGGCTCGATCGGTGAGACGTGCTCGAGCGAGAGGAGCCTCGCCAGCTGATCGTTGATGCCACCGGCGGCCGAGTCCCAGGCGGTGTGCGCACTCCAGATCGCGATGCCGGCGCCGACGAGCTCGAGGAGCACGCTGCCCGTGGGGGAGTCGTCGGTGATCCGGCCGACCGGGCGGAAGGGGAGCGGATGGTGGGTGACGACGAGATCGGCCCGCTCGCGGACCGCCTCTCCGGCCACGGCAGGAGTGAGCGAGAGGCAGGTCATCGCACGGTCGATCGCCGCGCGACGGGTGCCGACGAGCAGACCGACCGCATCCCACTCCGCGGCGAGCCGGAGCGGCGCGATGCCCTCGAGGGCGGCGGTGATCTTTTCGAGCGTCGGCATGGCAGAAGAGGATACAATCGTCCGCGGCGGCTCGCGAATCGCGAGATCGTTTCACCTTCCCGTCACGCGCTCATTGCATGGACATCTCCCGCGTTTCCGTCGGTGCGGTCGCCCTCTCCCGCGACCTGCGAACGGCGCTGCGGAAGGTGCGGGAACTCGGGCTTCACGGCGTGGAGCTCGACGTGCGCAGCGGGCTCGACGCGGAGCAACTGACGCAGACTGGCATCCGACAGATCCGCAAGTGGCTTGCCGACGAGGGGCTCGCCGTGCCGGCCGTCGCCTTTCCCACCCGCGGCGGCTACGGCGACCCGGAGCGGCTCGAGGGGCGGATCGCCGCGACGAAGTCGGCGCTGGAGCTGGCCCGTGCGCTCGGCGCCTCCGTCGTATTCAATCACATCGGCGACATCCCGCCCGAGCAACGGGCCGCTGAAGCCGGCAAGCAGGACGATGCGAAGCCGAAGGAAGATCCGCGGTGGAAGCTGCTCGTCGAGGTGCTCGCCGATCTCGGCGACTGGGGGCATCGCGTGGGCGCGGTGCTCGCGGCGGAGGCGGGCCGATCGAGCCCGCGCGATCTGCTCCGGCTGTTCGACGCGCTGCCGGAAGGGGCGCTTGCCTGTCATCTCGTCACGGGGGCGCTCGTCGTCCATGGCCACGATCCGGTCGCGGCGGTCGAACTGCTCTCGACCCATATCGCGCATGTGCACGCCACCGACGCCGTCGCCGGTGCCTTCGCTGGCCGCGGCCGCGCGGTGATCCTCGGCAGCGGGCAGGTCGATCTGCCGAATGTGTTGGCGGCGCTCGAGGAACGTGGCTACCGCGGCTGGATCGGCCTCGAGCCGGTCGACGGCTTCGGCGCCCGGTCCGAGCTGGCCGACGCGATCAACGCCCTGCGGGTGCTGTGAAACGGGGCCGAGTTGCGGCGCTGGCATGCGGCCCGAGACCGAGGTAGTCTCTCCGTCATGCATCGGCTTTCGTGCCTCCACCGGATCACGGCCTGGATGGCCCTCATCGGCTACGCGCTCGTGGCCTCGGGGCTGCCGTTGCCGATGGGCGCCGCAGCGCCGGCGGCATCTGATTCGCCGGCCGCCAAGCGGCTCGCGGCGAAGGATCGCTCGCGGCCGTTTCCCTGCATGGACAAGCCTTGCGGTTGTGCCACGGCCGAGCAGTGTTTTTCAAACTGCTGCTGCAACACGCCCGCCGAACTCTTGGCCTGGGCGAAGGCCAACCGGATCGATCCCGCCGTGATCGTGGCGCTCAAGCGGCGGGCCGCGGCCCCGGCGCCGGAGACGAGCTGCTGCTCGACCGCCGCCAAGCCCGCGTGCTGTGCGCAATCGGCCAAGGCCTCATGCTGCGAGTCGTCGGCGCCGGAGCCACGCGAGCCAGAGGAATCGCCCGTTTCCGTTCACACCGTCGTGCTTCGCGCGATGCTCGCCTGCGGAGGGATTGTGGCCGAGTGGCTGGCCGTGGGGGCCGCCCTGCCGCCACCGCCTGTGATGGCCTGTGATCGTGCCGCCGCGCCGATCGCGTCTTTGATCCTGACCGACGAATCCTCTCTCTCGGAGCGCAGCGCTCCCGAAGGGCCGCCGCCGCGAGCGACCTGAGTTGGTGCTTTCACCAACCGGTCGGTCGCCCATGGCGCAGGCCTTTTCCGGCATCGCAGCGTGCAATGCCGGGGCCTCGCGCGTGCGTGCGCCGCCATCACCAGAGGGAGTCGTCATGCATTCTTCGGCAAGACGACGAGGCTTCACGCTCGTGGAGCTGCTCGTCGTGATCGCGATCATCGGCGTGCTCATCGGCATGCTGCTGCCGGCCGTGCAGTCGGCGCGGGAAGCGGCCAGGCGGACCGCATGCGCCAACGGCATCCGGCAGTTCGGACTCGCTTTTCATAATTTCGAAGCCGCGCGACGGCGGCTGCCTTCGGTCGGCACCCGGGCGGAGAGCCAGTGGGCCTTTTCTCCGCATGCCATGGTGCTTCCCTATGCGGAAGCATCCGACGTGCAATCGCTCGTCGACTTCAATCAGACGATCACGTTGGGCTCCGGGGGATCGCAGACGATCAATCCGGCCCAGCAAAACGCCGCCGGAACACCGGTGTCGTTTCTGCTCTGTCCATCCGACGGCGGCAACCTTTACTTCACGGCCAACTCCGGCACTTGGGCAGGCACGAATTATCTCGTGAACATCGGCACTGGCTCGACGGTGGCGATGCGCTCAATGACCTCGCCTAACGACGGGCTATTCTGGTATCTGTCCGCCGTGAGGCTGCAGCACGTCAGCGACGGCACGTCGAAGACGGTGCTCGTCAGCGAAGGCGTGCGAGGAGCAGGAACACAGGCCACGGGATCGCGGCCCTCAGACTCCAAGCGATACTATGCCCAGCTTGGCGGCGGCACGCCGGGCACCGGCACCGACAACGAAGCGGCATGCGCCGGCGCTACGACCTGGCATGCCAATCGTGGCATGACGTGGCTTTGGGGGCGAGAGTTCGGCACGGCCTTCAACACCGTGCACACCCCGAACGACGCCCGTCCCGACTGTAGCCGCAGCGGAGCGGGTGCCTTCAAGGCTGCCAGCCTTCATTCGGGCGGGGTGCAGGTATGCATGCTTGATGGCGCCGTGCAGTTCGTGACAGATGACGTTGCGAGTGACATCTGGCGGGCCATGAGCACGCGTGCGGGCAACGAGAACATCCAGCAGCAATGACACTCCTTTGAGTAATCCATATTCCTTCCATCTCTTGAAAGAGGCTCTCATGCAACGGCCATTCGGTTCGACTTGTTCCTCGATGCTCCTGACGTCCCTGGTGCTCGCGGCATCGGGAGCTCCCAGCACGCTTGCCCACGACACGTGGGTCCAGACGGCGACCAACTGCGTAAGGCCAAACGATGTAGTGCACGTCGATTTCTGCCTGGGAAACCACGGCAACGACCACCGTGATTTCAAACTCGCGAGCAAACTCAGCTCCATGGAAGGGGCCGTGATCGAGGTCCACTCGCCGAGCGGAAAGCGGACCGATCTGATGCCCACGCTCGTCGATCTTGGCTACGCTCCAAAGGAAGGTTACTACTCGGGCCGTTTCAACCCAGCCGAAGAGGGCCTCCACTGCATTGCCCATACGCTTGACAAGTTGCACCGCACGACGCGGGCCGTGAAGAGCAGCAAAGCCTATTTTCTCGTCGCGGAGAAACTCGACGCGGTGGGCACGCCAACGAAGGAACATGCAACGCCCCTCGGCCATCCGCTGGAGTTCGTGCTGGAGACGCACCCGGTCATCGGCTGCGGGCCGGGGAAGCCGATCACGGTGCAGTTGCTCTTCAAGGGAAAGCCACTGGCCGACCAGGTCGTGTCGTTCATCCCGCGGGGGGCCACGCTCGCCGCAGGCTTCGATCCCGAGTTTGAACGGAAGACCGACGCCGAGGGGCGATGCAGCTACACGCCGAAGGAGGGCAACTTCGTGCTCGTTGTCACCCACCACGTCAAACCCGAGGAGAAGGGGGAGGGCTTCGAGAAGACGTCCTATGCGGCGACGCTCGTGCTCGACGTGCCAGCGCGCTGCGCCTGCTGCGAGGAGTAGACCGCTTCGTAGAGCTTTGAAAAAAGCGGTTGATGCCGCTGCCACGGAAGCCCGACGCGCGAGCGAGGAGAGTCGGCGAGTTTTCTCGCGGGGCGGGTGGGGGCGTGGTTGGTTGGCGTGGAGGGCGGATGATCCTTGCTTGCGCTGCGGGCTTTCGTCGCCCGCTCAGGGAGCGCGCAGGATTGCTCGCGCGGCGATCGCGATTGCGGCCGTCTCGATCCGCAGGACGTGCGGGCCGAGCGACACGCGGTCGAAGCCCAGCCGCTCGGCGGTCGCAAGCTCGTCGGGAGTGAAGCCTCCCTCAGGTCCAACGGCGGCGACGATCTCGCCCGCCTTTGTGCGGATGCAGTCGTCGAGCGGCCGGCCGCCCGGGTGGGCGATGAGCCGCAGGGCGCCGGCATGCCGGTCGGCAAGCGCCTCGAGCGTGGCCGGTGCGGCGATCTCCATGAGCGTGTTGCGGCCACACTGCTTGCAGGCCTCGATCACGCCGCGGGCGAGCCGCGCCTGCGCCGAGGCCGTCGCCTCCGCGACACCCCGCGCCGTCACGAGCGGCACCAGTGCTTTCGCGCCGAGTTCCGTCAGTTTCTCCACGAGCCACTTCTGCCGGTCGCCCTTCGGCAGCGCGACGGCGATCGTGAGCGGTCGTGCCGGCCCGGGCTGCGGCGGCAACGGCTCGCCCACCGTGAGTGCCACCGCATCACGGTCGATCGTGGCCACCCTTGCAGGCCATTCCCGGCCGCCGCCGTCGAAGACGCGAATCTCGTCCCCGACCTTCGCCCGCAGGACCCGCGCCAGGTGTCGGGCCTCGTCGCGGGTGAGCGTGGCGCGACCGTCGCGGGGCGGGGTTTCGAGCAGGAAGCGTTCACTCATGATGCGGTTTTCACGGGGGAGTTTCGTCCTGACCCGGCCAGGGGAAGCGGCTACACTCCGCCGTCATGGTACGCGACCACTGGAACTTCACCGCGCCCCCCTTCGACGGCTCGCTCGAGCCGGCGACTTTCTATACCGGCGCGCCGCAGGACGAGGCCCTGGCGCGGCTCGAGTGGCTCGTGGACGAACGGCAGCGATTTGGCCTCGTCGTCGGCGGCGAGGGCTGCGGCAAGAGCCATCTCTGCGCGATGGCGGCCCGCCGCCTTGGCGGCTGCGGGGCGGAGGTGGCGATGCTCTCGCTGCGGGGGCTCACCGCCGGCGACTGGATCGAACTGCTCCTCGAGCGGCTGCCGCTCGACGCGCTCTGCCGTGACGAGCCCTTGCGTCCCTGGCAGAAGCTCGAAAACCGGCTCCGCGAAAACACGCTCATGGAACGGCCGACGGCCCTCGTCTTCGACGACCTCGATCGGGCCCCGGCCGATGCGATCGACGGCGTCGAGCGTCTCATCAGCGCGGCCGAGCCGCGCTACGCGCGAGTGGTGGTCGTGGCGACGGCCACGCCGGAAGGCCTTGCGCGGCTCTCGGGCGGCATTCGTCAACGCGCTGCCGTGCGGATCGAGCTTTTGCCGTGGGGCGAGGCTGATGTCGCCGGTTTCCTCGCGCGTGCGCTCCGCCGCGTCGGTGGCGACGAAGCGATTTTCACACCGGAGTCGGCCGCGACGCTCGCGCGGTTCGCCGGTGGCGTGCCGCGGGTCGTGGGCCGGCTGGCGCAGCTCGCGCTCGTGGCCGCGGCGGGCGACGGGCTCGACAAGGTGGATGCCGCGACGGTGGAGCGGGCCTGGCGCGAGCTCGTGCCGGCCAGCGGGCACGCTGCGGAAGCATCGCTTCAGATCACCGACGACGAGGCCGATCGCAATGATCCGCCGCCGGCCAATCCGCGGGTGCGCGTGGTGCGGCGGCTCTGGGGCTGATCGCGCCGGAAGCAGGTCACTTTCTGATCGACTGGATCGCCTGCTTGGCGGCGTTGCTGAGGTCCGAGTCGGAATGCCTGGCAAGCGGCTCGAGCGCCGGCAGCGCCGCCTTCGCGGTCACGCCCATGTTGCCGAGTTCTTTCGCGGCGGTGATCTGCTTGGCGACCGGCCCCTGCTTGAGGTCGGCGATGTAGCCGTCGATGAGCAGGTTTGCCATCGTCTTGGGCTTTTTGCGTTTGCCCGCTTGGTTGCCCGACTGGCCGCGTGATTTCCTGGCTGCTTTCCCCGTCTTTGTGCCGGAGCAGCCGGTGGCGAGTGCCAGGAGCAGGAGCATCCAGCCGCGGCGGTGCAGAGGGTGGGAGCGACGGCGCACGGCGACCTTGCTGATACGACCTTGCTGAACATGGAACCGTTAACGATTGCAGGCATCGTATCAGCCGCCAGCCGGCTTCAAAAGCAGGCGGCTGCCGCCTGGCCTATTCCGGTTGCGACTTTGAATCGCATAGACTCCGGGAAAGGTGTGCGCCATGGCGGTGAGTCCGCGAAACATTCAAAACGCCCGTCCTCGCATCGTGGCGATCTCGCCGGATGACGGTTCCGCCATCGACCTGAAGAACCCTGCGCTCGCTGCACTGCTGTCGTGGTGCGTGCCGGGGCTCGGCCAGCTCTATCAGGGCCGCACCCACAAGGGCCGCCTCTTCATGGGCGCGATCCTCGGCACATTCCTCGCGGGGCTCTGGCTCGGCGGTGGCAAGGTGGTCTATGCCTCGTGGAAGCCGGGCGACACCCGCTGGGCCTATGTCTGTCAGGCCGGCGCCGGCCTCGTCGCCCTGCCCGCAGTCGTGCAATCGATGCAGATCCACGGCGTGGCAAAGCAACCGCTCTTCTGCTCCACGTTCATGGCACCGCCGCTCATGCCGGGGCAGTATGTCTCCCGCTCCTATGCCGACGTGCTCACCCGCAGCGATCCCGAGATCGACGCAGAGTCGTTCTTCGACAAGCCGCCGCTGAAGCAGTTTCGCGGCGACCAGGTTTCGATTTGGCAGCGTCGCCTCGGCCGCTGGTTCGACATCGGCACGCTTTACACGATGCTCGCCGGCATGCTCAACGTGCTCGTCATCTACGACGCCTTCGCCGGGCCGCTTGGCACGCCCACTGACGAAGACCGCAAGGCCCACAAACAAGTCAAAGACACCAAGTCCCGCTGATTCCCCCCGCAAGGAAGCGACCATGATTCTCTCCGCGCTCGTCGCCGGAATGTGCACCGGCCCGTTCCCCCTCCTCTTCGCCCAGCTCGTCGATCGCGTGCCCGGCATCCTCTTCGGTCTGCCGCTCATGGCCTTGGCGAGCCTGATCTTCGCCGCCACCCACCACGAGGATCCCGCCGAGATCCGCTTCGCCACGATCCACTGGGCCGTCTGGCTCGGCGGCATCCTGGGCCTCGTGCTCGCGGCCGTGCTCCTGCTTGGCTGGTTCGCGTAGGAGACCGCGTGCTCCGCAAGCGATTTAATTTGAAAGGGCGATGCGGCGGAGTTGGCCGCAGGCGGCGTCGATGCGGGCGCCTTTGCGGCGGCGCACCTGCACGTTGACGCCGGCGTCGCGGAGCACGTCGAGGAAGCGTTCCCGCGACCCCAGCGTGGGCTCGCGCCAGGGCATCCCGGCGACGGCGTTGTAGGGGATGATGTTCACGAGCGCGGCCCGGCCGCCGAGCAGCCGCACGAGGCTTTGTGCGTGCTCGGGCGAATCATTCACGCCACCGAGCAGCACGTATTCGAACGTCAGCCGGCGGCCCGATGTCTCCCAGTAGCGGTCGGCCGCGGCCATCACGTCGGCCAGTCCGATCGTCTTGTTTACCGGCACGAGCCGCGTGCGGAGCTCGTCATCGGCCGCATGGAGCGAGACGGCGAGATGGTAGCCGGGGTTTTCATCGGCGAGCCGGTCGATCCCCGCCGGCAGGCCCACGGTCGAGACGGTGATCCGGCGCTGTGAGATGCCGAGGCCGTCGGGGTCTTGCGCCGTGGCAAGCGCCGGCAGCAGGCGGTCGAGATTGGCCAGTGGCTCGCCCATTCCCATCACCACGATGTGGCTGAGCCGTTCGTCCGCCGGAAGGAGCAGCTGCAGGCGGAGCAGTTGCTCGACGATCTCGCCCGCGGTGAGGTTGCGCACGACACCGTCGATGCCGCTCGCGCAGAAGACGCAGCCCATCGCGCAGCCCACCTGCGAACTGATGCACACGGTCCGCCGGTCGCCGTCGCGCAAGAGCACGCATTCGATCCGCTGGCCATCGTGCAATTCGAGCAGGAGTTTTTCGGTGCCGTCGTCGGCGCGGTTGTGCCGCGCGATCGACGTGGTCCAGATTCGAAACGCCCCTTCGAGCGCCGTCCGCAGGCCCTTGGGCAGGTCGGTCATGTCGGCAAACGACGGCGCCCGTCGGGCGATGAGCCACCGGCGGATCGCTTTGGCCCGCCAGGCGGGCTGTCCCTGGTCGGCCAGCCACGACGCCAGGGCATCCGTGACCGCGGGATTGCCGGGCTGGCGAGTGGCGGGTTCCAGGATGTGGTGCATGGCGTGGGAGGGGCCGGCCAGCTCTGGTATGCCGCGGGCGGGAGAGGTACAGTTTCAGGGGTTCAACGACATCATACCCCAACGATTTTCGCCGACATCCGCCCTGCCATGAGCCAAAAACAACTCGAGGAACGCACGCAGTGGGTCTATGACGAGCGGGCGTTCCCGGTCTGGAATCGCTCCTTCGAGAAAACCGACCGTGCGGAGATGATCCAGGACGACCTCTGGGCCGGCCGCAGCATTTCGATCTTGCTATCGGTGCTCGTCGCCATTGGCCTGGCCCTCGCCTTCGGAACGCTCGCCTTCGTCGCCAATTGGCGGTGAGGTTGACCCGCTCCGGGCGGACAATTAAATTTTCGTGAGGTTTCGGTCCGGGGATCGGGAAATCTCATGCTGCCATGTCTTCGCGCCCAGCCTTCTCGTCTGTCGCCTTTCGGCGGGCCCCTCCGATCACGGTCCATGCGCCGGCGAAGCTGAATCTTTCACTCGCCGTCCTTGCGCGTCGCCCCGACGGCTTCCATGAGATCGAATCGCTGATGGTGCCGGTCTCGTTGCACGACACCCTCCGGCTTCGGGTGACCGACGAGCCGGGCATTCGGCTTTCGGTATCTTTCGGCGGCCGGCTCGCCCAGCCGCAGGCGGCGGCACTTCGCCGCGACGTTCCCGCCGACGATTCCAACCTCGTCGTGCGGGCGGCGCGGATGCTCGCCGAGGAGGCGGGCGTCTCGCTCGGCCTCGAGGTGGAACTCATCAAGGAGATTCCATCGGGCGCCGGGCTCGGCGGCGGATCGAGCGACGCCGCGGCGGTGCTCGCCGCGGCCGCCGATGCCTGGGGCATCGAGTGGAGCCGCGAGCGTCTCGCCGCGCTCGGCAGCCGGTTGGGCAGCGACATTCCCTGGTTCTTCGCAGGCGGCCCGGCGGTGGCCAGCGGCCGCGGCGAGCGGATCGACCCCGTCGACGGCATCCCGCCTCTGCCGGCCGTGATCGCCTGCCCGGCCGTCGGGCTTTCTACGGCAGCGGTCTACGGTCGATGTGAGCCCGACGCATCGCGGCGCGGCGAGGCCGCGCGGCTGGCGGCGGCACTGGCGGATGGCCGGATGCATGCATCCCAACTGCTCATGCACAACGCCTTGGAACGCCCGGCGCGGGCGATCTGCCCCGACGTCTCACGGCTGCTCGACGCCATGGCTGCGGCCGGGGCCACGCGGCCGATGCTCACCGGGAGCGGCAGCGCCTGTTTTGCGATCGCCCGAACCGCGCCGGAGGCTCGCGGGATCGCCGCCCGGCTCGATGCGGCGGGCTGGCCGGGCGTCTTTCCGGTGCGGTTCATACCGGGCAGAGGTGGACGATTGCACGCGCAGTGAAAGGATGATCGGCGGAGCCGTCGGCCTGGGGAGGCACAGACGGCGAGGCCAAGGCAACGGGGAATCACACAGGCAGCTCAGCCGGGGGAATGCACCGATGGAAATCACCGAAGTCCGGATCAAGCTCATCGAAAACGCCGCCGAACGGCTGCTCGCGTTTTGTTCGATCACGATCGACCACGCCTTCGTCGTCCGCGATCTGAAGATCATCGGCGGCCCGAGCGGGCCGTTCGTGGCGATGCCCAGCCGCAAACTCTCGTCGCACTGTCATTCGTGCGGCTTCAAAAACCCGCTGCGGGCCTGCTATTGCAACCAGTGTGGCAAGAAGCAGCCCGAAGGCAGCCTGCCGCGCGATGATGACGGCCGGCTGCGGCTCTACGCCGACATCGCCCACCCGATCAATGCGAGCTGCCGCGAGCAGATCCAGAGCCGCATCGTGCGCGAGTATGAGTCGGAGCTCGTTCGCGCCAGGCAGCCGGGCTACGTGTCACGGTACGACGCGATTGGCGACGAGGATCATCGGCGCGCGTAGGACAGGCCTCCGTGCCTGTCGGTAGGACAGGCGTCCCTGCCTCGAGTAGGACAGGCGTCTCTGCCTGTCGGTGCGGATCGGCGCGGGACAGGCACAGAGGCCTGTCGTACTCCAGACAGGCTGAAGCCTGTCCTACTGGCGGACGAGCTTGTGGAAGTCGGCCGTGAGGCGGGCGGTGATCGGGCCGGGTGTACCCGCGCCGATACTGCGGCCGTCGATGTCGACGACCGGAATCACCTCGGCCGCCGTGCCGGTGAGGAAGCATTCGTCGGCGGTGTAGAGGTCATGCCGCGTCAGCGTGGCCTCACGGCAGTCGATGCCGGCCGCGTGGGCGAGCTCCATGACGGCGTTGCGGGTGATGCCTTCGAGGATGCCGGCGTCGGGGGGCGGCGTGAGCAGTTTCCCACTGCGCACGACGAACACATTGTCGCCCGTGCACTCGGCCACCTCGCCCTTGTGGTTGAGCATCAGCGCCTCGACGCAGCCGGCCCGAAGGCCCTCGAGCTTCGCCATGATGTTGTTCAGGTAGTTGAGCGACTTGATCCGCGGCGAAAGAGCGGCCGACTGCACCCGCTGCGTGGCGGCGGTCACGATCTTCAATCCCTTCGAATAAAACTCGGCGGGGTAGAGGCTGATCGTGTCGGCGATCACGATCACCTGCGGGTTCTTCGTGCGATTGGGATCGAGGCCGAGGCTGCCGGCGCCGCGGGTCACCACGAGGCGGATGTAGCCGTCGGTGAGCTTGTTGGCGGCAAGCGTGTCGATCACCGCCTGCGCGACCGCCTCCTTCGTCATCGGGATCTCGAGGCAGATCGCCCGGGCGCTGGCCCAGAGACGGTCGATGTGGGCGTCGAGCCGGAAGACCCGCCCCGAGTAACTCCGCAGACCCTCGAAGACGCCGTCACCGTAGAGGAGGCCGTGGTCGAACACGCTCACGCGGGCCTCGTCTTCGGGCACGAGCCGGTCGTTCATGAAGATGATGCGGGGCATGCGTGATCCAGTGGGCTAGGGTGCTCGTGGGCCGGGCGTTGAGGTTGGGGGCGAGCCGTCAGGCCGTTTCGATACGGCTCGGCTCGACGCGTCCGGCCGCGAGTCGCACGATCCTGTCCGCCCGCCTCGCGATCGCCGTGTCGTGCGTGACGAGCACTATAGAAAGGCCATCCTGGCGGTTCAACTCGCAGAGCGTGTCGAGGATGCCGGCCCCGCTCTGCTCGTCGAGATTGCCCGTCGGCTCGTCCGCCAGGAGCAGCCGCGGCCGGGCGACGAGCGCCCGTGCGATCGCCACCCGCTGCATCTCGCCCCCGGAAAGCTGCCGCGGCTTGTGGTGGAGCCGGCCGCTGAGCCCGAATCGCTCGAGCAGGTCGGCGGCCCGCCGCCGGGCCTCCCCGCGTTCGCGGGCCCAGGCGGCCACCGAATGCCGCACGAGCAGCGGCGCGAGGACGTTCTCCAGGGCGTCGAACTCGGGCAGGAGGTGGTAGGCCTGAAACACCATGCCAATATCGGTGTTTCGGAGGCGGTCGCGGCGGGCGATCGGGAGATTGTCGATCCGCTCGCCGGCGAGCCAGACCTCGCCGGCGTCGGGGGCGTCGAGCAGGCCCATCAGGTGAAGCAACGTGCTCTTCCCCGAGCCGCTCTGGCCGACGATCGCCACGAAGTCGCCCGGCTCGATGGCGAAGTCCACGCCGCGGAGCACTTCGAGGAGCCCGCCCCCGGAACGGTAGTGTTTCCGCACGCCGCGCACGCTCATCAGCGCGCCGGGGCCGATCGGCTCACTCATGCCGCAGCGCCTCCACCGGATGGAGACGCGCGGCCCGCAGCGCCGGCAACACGCTCGACGCGACGGCGATCGCGACGGCGCCGGCCATGATCCAGGCGATCGTGCCCGGATGCACGATCGTGGGAATCTTGAAGAAGTAATAGATCGAAGGATCGAACACCCGCTGGCCGGTGAACCATTCGACCAGCGCGCGGATGCCGTTGATGTTCCAGGTGATCGCGAGGCCGAGGGCGAGCCCCGCCCCTGCGCCCACGAGTCCCAGGAAGAGCCCGTAGCCGAGGAAGATGCCCGCGATGCCGGCCGAGCCTGCCCCGAGCGACTTGAGAATGCCGATGTCGCGGGTCTTCTCCACGACGATCATGAAGAAGATCGCGAGGATGCCGAAGCCCGCCACGGCGATGATCATGAAGAGCAGGATATTGAGCACCGCCATCTCCATGTCCACGGCCGAGAGGAGCGGGCCCTGCTTGTCGCGCCAGGTGGAGACGGCATACAGCTCGGCTGGAAATGCCTTCCGCAGCCGGTTGCGCACCTCCTCGAGATCGGCGCCGTCCTTGAGCTTGATCTGGATCGAGTTGACGCTCGGAATCCCGGTCTGCGGGTCGAGCATGCCGCGCATTCGCTGGAGGGCGCCGATCGGCACGAAGACGAAGTTCGAGTCATACTCGCTCATCTTGCTCTCGTAGAAGTCGACGATCGTGAAGGTGTCGCTGACGGCCTTCGGAGGCGTGCCTGCCGTGGGGAACGTGATCTTCACGTCGTCGCCCGGCAGGATGAGAAAGCGGTCGACACCGGTTGAATCGCGGAAGCTGGCCAGCCCGATGCCCGGCACGATGCCGGTGAACTGTTCCTTGGCAGGATCCATGATGCGGCCCTCCTCGGGCCGCGCGGCGCGGAAGGGATCCTTGCGGGCTGCGTCGGCGGCTTTCGCGTCGCCTGCTTTGGATGCGTCGGCTTCTTTCGCGTCGCCTTCCTTCGCAGGTGCATCGGCCGGGGCGGTGGCGGCGAGCACCGCATCGACCTGGTGATCGACCGGTCGCACCGGCTGGCCGCCGGCCTCCCCGTCGGCCTGCTGCCGCTCCTGCCGCTCCCGCCAGAGCCGCTCCCGCTCCACCCGCATCCGCCGGTGAGGCCAGCCGGCCCCCTCGAGCGCCGGCCGCGCGGGCCCCGGGCCTTCCGACTGGCTGTCGATCGTGTCGTAGCCCCCTTCGCGGAGGTCAAACGAGAGCTGCCGCCGGTTCTCCGGATGCTGGAGGAAGCGGCCGAAGTCGCTCGCCATTGCGTGCGAGGATTCCTCGATGCCGATGAACATCACCTGCCGCGTCACCCACTGGCCGCGAACCTGGAAGTTGAGCATCGCCGGCACGGCCACGGTGGGCGTCATCCCGGCGATCTGGTCGCCGGCCGCCCGCCGAATCTCGTCCATGTGCCACTTCGGGTCTTGGAAGCCGGAGAGCGAATGGCTCTCGAAGACGATGTCGGAGAGGATCCCGTGGATTCGCGTCTGCATCTCATGCGAAAAGCCCGCCATGACGGCGTTGACCACGATCATCGTGGCCACGCCGAGCGTCACGCTGATCACGCTCGCCAGCGCGATCCAGCGGGTGCGGAGATACCGCCAGCAGAGCAGGAGTTTGTACATGTGGAGAATCCGGGAAGCCTGGGGCGGGAACGGTACCAGACGCCCCCCAGGTCCACCAACGCCAAAAAGAAGACCTGGGCGAGTTCGCCGGTGGGCTTTTCGTGCACGTCGGTCGCGCTGGTTCGGGGCTGCCCGTGCCCCTCACGGTCGCAGGACGACGCGCCGCAGGTCCATGACGGCGATGCCAGGTTTCGTGCGAGGCTTCACGGCCAAAGTGTGCCGTCCCGCCGTGAGGTCCACGCTGCCGATCACGCGGAGGATCTGCTGCTGGAAGTGACCCGTTTCCTGAACCGTGAACGCGAGGGTCGTGCCCCCATCCGTTCCCCGCACCTCGACGGCCACTTCGGCGCCGCCGCTGCCCACGCCACAACCCTGCTGGATTTCGACCTCGTAGCGGCCGGGCTTCGGCACGTCGAACTCCCATTCGGCCCAGTCGCTTTGACTGATCCAGTAGCCGAGCACGTTCTTGTGCGGCTGTGGCTCGTACCGCAGTTTCTCGCCGTGCACGCGGGCGTCCTTGGCGTGCAACCGGATGTCACCCGTTGCCGGCGTGACCGATGGCGCGCGTCCCTTGGCCGCCGTGTCGAGTGCGTTTCGCCACTCCCGCCACTCTCGCTCAGTCGCGGCCGCCGTCGCCGCAGGCGCGAGCCGTGACGGATCTTGATCCACATACAGCCGGCGGTGAAGTGCGGCGTCGAAGTCGGGGTTCGGGTCCGGCATCCGGCCGCCGACACTCGCCCGCCAATCCTGCAACGCGGCGAGCATCAGTTCCGCCCGTCGTGGCTCCGCAGCGGCGAGGTTTCTCGTTTCGCCCTGATCGGTCGCGAGGTCGTAGAGTTCGAGTGATCCATCCTCGAACTGCTCGATCAGCTTCCAGGTTCCCTGGCGAATCGCCCCGGCGGGCCGCCCGCCCTGGTTCGTATAGTGGGGAAAGTGCCAGCACAGCGAACGCTCCGGCAGTTCGCCGCCGCGGAACAGACTCAGGAGGCTGACGCCGTCGAGCGGCCCGACCGACTTCGCCGGTTCGATGCCAGACGCTTCGAGAAGCGTGGGCATGAGGTCGGTGAGCACAATCGGCACGTCACACACCCGGCCGGCCGGAACGACGCCCGGCCATCGCACGACCAGCGGCACACGCAGCCCGCCCTCGTAGAGAAAGCCCTTCCCCGCGCGAAAGGGAGTGTTGTGCGTCGCCGGCGTTCCCGGAAATTCCAAGACGTGCAGGCCGCCGTTGTCGCTCGTGAAGATGACGATCGTGCGGTCGGCGAGTCCGAGCGATTCGATTGTCGAGAGCAGCCGGCCCACGGCCCGGTCGAGCGTCTCGATCATCGCCGCATAGACGGGCTGGAACCCATCGCGTTTCTCTTCCACGAGGTCCGGCGATGCCGCCAGCGGAATGTGCGGGCTGTTGTGCGACACGCAGCAGAAGAATGGCCGGTCGCGGTTGGCGTCGATGAACCGTTCCGCCGCGGCGGTGATCGCGAACTCGCCCTTGCCCCCCTCGTTCGCCGTGGGGAGCGTGTTTGCGGGCGGCGATTCGACGACAGCGAACCCCTGTCGCTGGGGCGAGTGCTCGAGCCTGCCGAGGTGCCATTTTCCAAACAGGCCTGTGGTGTATCCGGCCTGCTCGAGCAGTTCGGCCACCGTCACTTCCTCGAGCGGAAGGAAACCCTCGATCCGCGGCTGCAGAAGCTTCTGCGCCGGGTTGTCGCCGCGGCCGGGTAGAAAGTTCGTCAGGTTCAGCCGTGCCGGGCACTTCCCTGTCATGACGGCCGCGCGGGAGGGAGAGCAGATCGGCTGCGCCGAGTAGGCCGACGTAAACCGCATGCCCTCGCTGGCCAGCCGGTCGAGGTGCGGCGTGCGATGCTCGCTGCGACCGTAGCAGCCGAGGTCGTTCACCCCAAGATCGTCGGCTAAGATGAATACGATGTTAGGCGGCGGACCGTCGGCCGCGGCCGGCGTGCCCCGCATCACACCGAAGATCGCTGCCAGGATGGCGATCACAGCGACGCGATTGGTTCGCCGTGCAAGTCCGCCATTCGGCGGTGAGCCCGCTTTCATCGGATACCTCGTGCTTCGTGGTGCCCTGTCCGCTCGCTACTCGTGCGGACGGTGGATCGGGAACAGGATCACGTCGCGGATGCTCGGGGCCGCCGTGAGAAACATCACGAGCCGGTCGATGCCGATGCCCAGGCCGCCGGCAGGCGGCATGCCGTGCCGCAGGGCCCGGATGAAGTCGGTGTCCATCCGCGCCATCGATTCGTCGGCGGCGAGGCCGGCCAGCTGCGTGCGGAAGAGCTCCTCCTGCAGGTCGGGATCGTTGAGCTCCGTGTAGGCATTCGCGAGTTCCATGCCGGCGACGTAGAGCTCGAATCGTTCGGCGATGTGTGGCTGGCCCGCCTTGCGCTTGGTGAGCGGGCAGACCGCCGCTGGATAGTCGATGACGAAGACAGGCCCGGAGAGCGTCTGCTCCACCGTGGCCTCGAAGAGCTCGCTCTTGATCACATCGGGGTGTCGGCCGGCCGTTTCGATGCCGCGCTCTGCCGCCTCCGCAACCACGCTCGCCGGGTCTTCGGGGTTGCAGCCGGTCACCTCCCGCAGGAGATCGTCGTATTTCGCTCGGCGGAATGGCGGCGTGAGATCGACGGTGTGCCCCATGAATTCAAACCGCAGCGGTGAGCCGGCGGCCTTCGCAGCCTCCACGATGATCGCCTCCGTGAGGTCCATCATCGTGAAGTAGTCGCCGTAGGCCTCGTAGGCCTCGAGCATCGTGAACTCGGGGTTGTGCCGCGGGCTCACGCCCTCGTTGCGGTAGACGCGGCCGAGCTCGAAGACCCGCTCCATGCCGCCGACGAGCAGCCGCTTCAAGTGCAGCTCCAACGCGATCCGGAGCACGAGCGGCATGTCGAGTGCATTGTGGTGCGTCTTGAAGGGCCGCGCCGCGGCGCCGCCGGCGCTCTCCTGGAGCGTGGGCCCTTCCACCTCGAGATAACCGCGTGAGGTGAGGACGCGGCGCACCGCCTCGACGATGCGGCTCCGCGCGACGAACCGGTCGCGGACCCCCTCGCCGTGGATGAGGTCGAGATACCGCATCCGTTGCTTGAGATTCGGATCGACGAGGCCGTGGAACTTGTCGGGGGGCGTCTCGAGCGACTTCGTGAGGAATGTGAGTCCGCTGGCGAAGATCGTCATCTCGCCGGTCTTGGAATGGCCGAGCCGGCCGTCCACGCCGATCAGGTCGCCGAGGTCGAGGCAATCGATCACCTTCCAGGTGTCGGGGCCGACCTGCTTCTTGCCGAGCATGATCTGAATCCGGCCGGTGCGGTCGTGCAGGTCGATGAAGACGAGGCTGCCGGCGCTCCGCAGGAGCATGATCCGCCCTGCCACGCGGACGGTCGGGCCGTCTTCGGCCGCCTTGTCGAGCGTGTCGCCGCGGCCGCGCACATCGGCGATCGGCAGCGCGCCATCAAACCGGCTGCCCCAGGGATCGATCCCGAGCCCGCGGAGCTTCTCGAGTTTGTCGCGACGGGCCTTCTCGAGCAGGGCTCCGGAGCCTTTCTGCGCCGCGTCGGCGGCGGGGCCGGCGGCGGGCGTGGGGGGGGCGTGGGTGGGCGTGGGCTCGGACGGGTGTGGCATGGCTTTGAAAGAGGCTGGGAGCCGGGGGAATGCAGCCACGATTGTCGGGTTTCGGCCGGTTTTCTACAACGCCGCAATCATGAGCCTGCCCCACCGCCCCCAGCTCTTCAGCGTCGAGCTTCGCACCGCGCGGTGGGAGGAACTCGTGGAGTGGTATCGCTCGGTGCTCGGCCTGCGGGTGCTCGTGCGGGTGGTGGACGACGGCTACGCGCTCTTCGAGGCGGGCGACACGCGGTTGGCGCTCCTCCGCCGCGGCACGCCGGGCGAGGTGAGCGGCCGCTGGAGCCTCGGCTTCGAGGTGGACGAATTCGAATCGATCCGTGTGCGGCTCGCCGCCACCGGTGCTGCGAGCAGTGAGCCGAAGGTGCATCCCGAGGGGTTTCGGGAGCTCGTCACGCACGACCCCGACGGCAACACGCTCCGGCTCTTCTCATGGCCGCAGGGTCACTGAGGCGGTTCGCCGTTCATCGTGAACACGATCGTGGCGATCGCCATCGCCAGGCCGAAGAGCAGCACGAGCACGAGCGCGACTCCCATGAAGCAGCCGGCGCTGCCGTCGGCGGAGCGATGCGCCGCGAGCTCCTCGGCAGAAAGGCCCGTGCCGTCGTGGGCAGCCGTGAATTCCGGCAGCTCGCGGTTCACCGAGGAATCGATCGCGAGCAAAAAGCTGCGGGCATAGCGAAAGAACCAGACGGGAAAAAGCACGGCCACGGCGAGGCAGACTGCGAGCGCCTTGTCGCGCGACAGGCCGAGCCCGTGCGCAAGCAGCAGGTAGAGGCCGCCGGTGCCGAGCGCCGTGATGCCGTAGTTGATATAGATGGAGCCGAGGTAGAAACCGGGCTCGCGCTTGAAGTCGAGCCCGCAGTGGCTGCAGGCATCTTCCATCGTGAAGACGCCGCGGAAGAGCCGGCCCACGCCACACCGCGGGCAGACAAGCCGCGACGCTCGCAGGAATCTCGCGAAGGCTATGTTCATGCGTGGGGCGCGTGGCGCGAAGATGGGATAAGGCTTTTTGCGCCGACGAGCAGGAAGCCCGCGCAGAGGCCGACGGCGGCGTCGGCCGCGAACGTGAGGGTGGGCAGCCAGTTGGTGGTGGCCAAGTCGTGCAGGGCGGCATGCACGGCCGGCAGTGCGTGGGCGATGATCCCGCCGCCGACGAGAAACATCGCCGCAGTGCCGGCGAACGACAGGCCCCGCATCAGCCAGGGCGCGGCGGCGAGGATGCCGCGACCGAGGCTTCGCAGCGCGGCCTGACGGTATCCTGCGAGGATTGCCCCCAGGTCGTCGAGCTTCACGATCGCTGCGACGAGGCCGTAGACGCCGAGTGTCATCGCGATGGAGATCGCCGCCAACACGGCGAGTTGCGTGACGAATGGCTTGCCCGCCACCACGCCGAGCGTGATCACGATGATCTCGGCCGAGAGGATGAAGTCGGTGCGGATGGCGCCGGCGATCCGCTCGCGTTCCACGGCCACGGGGTCGAGCCCGTCGGCGACGACCGACTGTGCGAGGGCTGCATCGTGGGCCTTGTCCTTCCCGTGCAGGAAACGGTGCACGAGTTTTTCGGCGCCTTCGTAGCAGAGAAAGGCGCCGCCGATCACAAGCAGCGGCTGAATCGCCCAGGGCGCCGCCCAGCTGATGGCGAGCGCCGCCGGCACCAGAAAGAGCTTGTTGAGGGCCGAGCCGCGGGCCACGCTCCACACCACGGGCAGCTCGCGGGCCGGCCGCACGCCAGTCACCTGTTTGGCATTGAGAGCGAGGTCGTCGCCGAGCACGCCGGCGGATTTCTTGGCGGCCACCTTCGTCATCGTGGCCACGTCGTCGAGAACGGTGGCGATGTCGTCGAGAAGCAGAAGCAGGCTGCCGGCCATGGGGATTCCGTCAAAACGGTCGCAGGAGAGGCAATCTGGGAAAACCTGCGTAATCGAAGTGTATCCGCGCGAGATGGAATGCCGATGTATCCTCAGGGCATCCCCGCTATGGAGGGGGTGCCCGGTCGGTCGGGTCGGGAGGATCGATGCGCTACCTTTCATGCCGCCAACGCAAGCCGCCCGCACTTGCCATCGAGGCGATGGAGCCGCGGCTCGCCTGCGCTGCGGGCATCTCGCTTGCGCTCGCCCGCGACACCGGCCAGCGGGGAAATGATCGCATCGCGTCAGACGCCACGCTCGCCATCAGCCGGCCGCTCGCAGCGGGGCAGCAACTGCAGTACCGCATCAACAATGGCACCTTCCGCACGGCGGTGATGACCGACGGCCGCCGCTTCGTCCCGGAAGGCATAGGGGCCGATGGCAGCTATCGGGTGGTGGCGCGGGTGGTGGATGGCGCTGGCAGGCCCACGACCTTGGGACTGGCGCTCACGTTTCAGCTCGATCGTTCGGCAACGCCGCTGCAGGTGGCCTTGAGGCGGGATACGGGCGTGTCGGCCACCGATCGCATTTCGTCGGATGGGAGACTCGTTGTCTCGAGGCGGGAGAAAGATGCGACGGTGCAATACAGCCGCGACAACGGCAGTTGGAATCCGGCGACGGCGGTGTGGGGCGGGTATGCGCCGCAGCCAGGGCTGAACCGCTGGCGGGTCAGGCAGGTTGATCTGGCAGGCAATGCATCGGCTCCGGTCGCGATCGAGTTTGAGGTCGATGCGGAGCGCGACGAGCGGGTGGTGCGCGTCGAGGGCCCGTCATCGGGGGCATTCACGGCTGTCGCGGGGCAGCGGATCGAATGGGTGCTCGAATTCGAAAAGCCGATGTACGTGACCGCCAAAAACGGCACCGTGCCCGGCATCCAGTTCACGTTTCGCGGTGACACGATCATGGCCCGCTTCAGCGGCGGCAGTGGCACGAACCGGATTACATACTCTTACGTGTTCACCGCGGCGCAGGCGGGCGCGGGCAGCCTCGAAGCGCCCACGCATGCATGCCTCTGCTACGGCGGCCTTGTCACCGACGCGGCCGGCAACAAGCTGCGCAAGCATGCGGTCCCGGCGGTGACGTGAAAGTAGACCGCTTGCTCCGCATCACGCTGCGGCGGCGGCCTGCCGGTCGTGGAAGGCCGTCGAACGCAGGAGGATGCAGCCCTGCAGCACTTCGGGCTTGCCGGGGCTGCCGACGGCCGCGGTGGGGCAGGCGATCAGTCCCGAGAGGCGGCCCCAGGTTTCGTGGAGGGCGTGGGGAATCGAGCAGGCGCTGACGTTGCCCGTGCGCTTCGTGAGACCGTTGACGAGTTCGCCGCGAACGGAGAAGTCGTCGAGTTTCATGCCGGTGAACCGCACGATACCCGACCCCGCCTGGTGCGGCACGACGAAGTTGACGGCGTCGCCGGCGAGCCCGGTGGCGGCGAGCGCCTTGGCGACGGCGGCCGACATGGCCCGCGGGGCGATCTCGGCGATCGCCATGCCATCGAGCGAGTAGACGAGCCTTTCTTCGGCGTGATCCCGGCCGCCGTCGGGTGCCGGGAAGGGAACCTGCGGCCGAACGTGGAAATCGAACGTGGGCCGTTCGGCAGGCTGCTTCTCGGCCTCGGCATGGACGATCTCGAAATGGACGGGATGGCGGACGCTTGCCGCGGGTGCGAGCAGCGTGGCCGAGGCCATGTCGCCGAAGAGGCCGGCAGTCTGACGGCAGCTGTAGTCGGTGATCCGGCTGATCCGGCTGGAGGCGACGACGAGCAGGTATTCGTCGCGCCGCAGGCCGAGCCGCGGGGCCCAGCGCCTCGAAACGATGGCCAATGCGCGGCTGTAGCCGCAGCAAAACCAGTTGAGGCCGATCGTGCGGCACTGCCGCATGCCGAGGCTGCGGGCCAGTTGCCGCGCGGCGTGGCTCGGCCGTTCGCGCTCGGCCGCGTCGGCGTTGAGGTGCCGCCGAGCGACCGATGCCGGGATGAAGGAAGGAGAAACAAAGACGAGGCCGCGGCAGTCGGCCAGGTTGCAGCCCGTCTCCCGCTGGAGTTTGCGCACGGCGTGCAGGCCCATCGTCACTTCGTCTTCGAGCGAGATGCCGCGGGCCTCAATCCCCGTGTGATGCGAAAACTTGCGGGGCATCGTGTCGCCGAACCAGTCGTTCTCGAGCTGCCAGGTCGGCTGGTGGACCGCGATCGCCGAAATGCCGAGAGGGTAATGAGAGGGGGCGTTCATGCGCAGCTCGTGTCTTGTCAGGAATCCCACGAAGCCGCGGCGGCGAGCCGGGGCGCGGGGGGCAGGATTCTGCCGATCAGCCGCGGTCGAGGCCAGCCGAAAATTGCCCGGTGATTCCCCGCGGCACGAGCGGTATTTCGAACACACGACCAAGGGATGATGAGTCCCCTGCCCTCAGTGCGCGGGTGTCAGGGGATGCCCAGGGACTGACGGACGACGAGCCGGAAGCGACGGCATCTATTCACGGCATCGCGCGCCTGCTCTCGCGTGGATGACTCGCCGGGGTAGCGATACGCCACGGCGAAGTCGGAGAGATACGCAAGATCAGCACGAAACGCCTCCCAGAGCGGCTCGCACACAAGCACGCGTTCCAGCAGAGCGACGAGGTCGTGCAGCCTGCCCGCCTCGAAGCCGGCCTCGCACAGCCGCGCCTTGAGGTACTTCTCGACGCACTGCTGGGCATGAAAACAGACGATGTCGTGTGCGGGATTTTTCCGAACACGTGCCTCCCGTTCCATGACCGCAAAGTCGCTCTCGGCTTTGTCGATCCACTCAGCGGTCAGCGGCTTCATAGAGCAGCTTTCCGTGTCGCAAAATGTTTCCGATGAATGGATCCCCGATGGCGAGCCTGTGCTCGATCATTTCGGGAGTTCGCACCAGCACATCCACGGGGAAGGGGGGCCTGACCGCCAAGCGGATCGCAACGGACTCGTCCACGGGGCTGCGGTCCGTCGGCATGATGACGAGCAGGTCGACGTCGGAGTCTGCCGTGGCTCGTCCCTCCGCATGCGATCCAAAAAGGATGACGCGATCGGGCCTGAACTTGCTGCCGATGCGCCGGCCGACGTCTTCGATCGCATTCATGGAGACCATCGATGCATTATCCGGAGTCTGCCGCGGTCGATCAACGTCGTCTCGTCAGCGAACTAGGCCCGGTGTGATTCGAACACACGACCAAGGGATTATGAGTCCCCTGCTCTAACCACTGAGCTACGGGCCCGACGGCACGGTTTATAGCGTATGCCGCCGACTCAGGCCGGGGGCAGATTCTCGAGGTCGAGAAGATCCTTCGGCCTGCCGGCGGCGGCCTTCAGCCGCCGCAGCCACCCGAGTGAGACAAACCGTATGCCCTCGACCTCCCGGCTCGACTCAAAGAGCGTCGCCACCGACTCAACCGGATAGCCGGGCACGTAGTCGAAGAGAACCTCGAACAGTCGAAAGTCAGGCGTCATGCGGCATCCGCCCGTCCGGCTGCGAAATCGCCCGCGCCTTGTAATTCCGACGCCGGAAATGGGCGAGGCTTTCCGGATTGCGCCGCAGCATGTCCCAGGAGCGCTCGATCAAGACGCGCATCGCCGCCAGTCGCTCGGCCGGGGTGGCGGCGTTCATGCTCAGCCGCAGGTGGCGATCGCGGGCGGCCATGTCTACGGACGTTGCCGAGGCTGGTGTGTCCATGCCCCGATTCTACCAAGGGTGGCGTGGCCGTCAGGGCTGCGTTGCGCCGCTGATCTTGGCCTCGAGCCGGCCGGTGCACTTCGCGCCGGGGGGCACATTCACCTTCAGATAGAGCAGGCCGTCCTGATCCGCGGGCCGCTCGTACTTGCTGCCCACCGTGAATGGCTTGGGTTTCTGGGCGTTTGGCGCGTTGCCATTCGGGCCGCCCGCGGCCGCGGGATTCGCGATCACGGCCATCACGGCCCCGAAGGGCACGTGCGGAATCATGTCTTCCGTGGGGTTGTCGCTCGGCGCGCCGTCGGCCGTCGCCGTGATCGACGTGAGCAGTTTGTAGTCGCCAGTGACGAGAATCCGCAGCGGCTTGCCCCTCGTCACGATGCCGACTGGCTGCCATGATTCGCCGGGATCGATGTCGATCTCGAACTCGCTGGCGTCGAGGATCTGCTGGTTGAGTTCGGCAATCTTGCTGTTGACCACCTGGTTTTTCGGGTCGAGCTTCTGCAGCGATTCGAGCAGCATCTTGGCGCGATCGTATTGCCCTGCGTCTTCGAACGACAGGATCAGTTTCGTCGTCTCGCGGAGGAACGAGTCGCGAACCTCCTCCACCTTCGCATCGAGCCGCTTGAGCTCCGGCTGATTCGCCGGCCGCGATTTGCCTTTGGCCGTGGACTGCTGGCCGAGCACGGGCAAGGCAGCGAGGCAGAGCGGGATCGCGAGTAGGCGAGTGATGTGCAGGGGCGACGTCATGGGGCCGGCCTCGGGGAGGGTGAGGAAAGCCCCTTGAGTATGGCGGGTGGGGGAAACGGGCACCACGGGGCTATTGTGGAGACAGGCACGGAGGCCTGTCGTACCAAGACAAGCTGAAGCCTGTCCTACCGGGGCTCGATTTTTTTGAGGAGCCGGAAGAGGTCGCTGTCGGTCGTGAGGATCAGCGTCGAATCGCGGCCGAGCGTCGATTTGTAGGTGTCGAGCGTCTTCTGAAACGTGTAGAAGTCGGCGGCGGCGGGGCTCGCCGTGTAGGCCTTTGCGTAGATCTCCGAGGCCTTGGCGTCGGCCGTGCCCTTGATCTCCTGCACCTTGCGGTAGGCGTCGGACTCGATCCGCCGAAGGTCCTTCTCCTTGCGGCCCTCGATCTTCGCCGCCTCGCCCGCCCCCTCGGAGCGGAAGCGTTCGGCGATCTGGAGACGCTCCGACATCATGCGGTCGTAGATCTTCTCGATGACGCCAGACTTGTAGTTGAGCCGCTTCACACGCACGTCGAGCAGTTCGATCCCCCAGATGCCCACCTTCTGCGAGGCGGCGGCGAGGATCTCCCGCTCGAGTTCCTTGCGGCCAAACCGGATCGGCGGCAGCGTGCCGATCGTGCCGCCGCTCTCGGCGAGCGTGGCATCCTGCTCGGGCTTGCGGGATTTGTCGGAGCGGACGACCTCGATCAGGTCGTGCCGGGCGACCACGTTTCGCGTCTCGCTGCCGATGATGTCGTCGAGCCGGGAGAGGGCGCTGCGCTCGTCGCGGAGGCTCTGGAAATACTTGAGCGGGTCGGCGATCCGCCAGCGGGCGAACGTGTCGACGACGACGTAGAGCTTGTCGCGGGTGGTCATCTCGCTCGGGGCGCCATCCCATTCGAGGATCCGCTTCTCGAACCGGTTTGCCGTCTGGATGAAGGGCAGCTTGAAGTGGAGGCCGGCGCCCGACGACGAGCCCGTCGCGTTGATCGGCTGGCCGATCGGCCGGCCAAACTGCGTGAGCACCACCTGCTCGGTCTGATCGACCGTGTAGGCGCAGCCGAGGATGCCGATCGCGGCCAGCACGCCGAAGACCGCGCCAAGCGGCGAGAAGAGGAAGTCGGACGCGCGGCGGAGCAGCTGGAGCAGGGGATGGTTGATGGGAAACTGGCTCATGGATTCACGTTCAGGGGTTCACCTGCCTCGTGGCCGGACGGGGGTCGAACTGCTGCAGGTTCATGAACGGCAGAAACTGCTTGGCGTCGGCGTCGAGGATCACCTTGCCGCCGAGCTGCGGGATCACCTCGGAGAGCGTCTCGAGATAGAGCCGCTGCCGGGTCACTTCCGGGGCTTTTTCATACTGCTCGAGCAGCGAGCGGAAGCGGGCCACGTCGCCCTCGGCCTCGTTCACCCGCTTGGTGGCGTAGCCCTCCGCCTCGCTGATCTTTTTCGAGGCCTCGCCGGCGGCCCGCGGCACGACCTTATTGTATTCGCCGTTGGCCTGGTTGATCATCTGCTCGCGTTCCTGCTGGGCGCGGTTGACCTCCTCGAACGACCGCTGCACGGCCTGCGGCGGATGCACGTTCTTGAGCTGCACCTGCTGCACCCGCAGCCCCATCTTCAGTTCCTGCACGAGCGACGTGAGCTTCGCGATCGCCTCGTTCTCGATCCCCTGGCGGCCGATCGTGAGCACCTCGTCGACCGTGCGATCGCCCACCACCTCCCGCATCACGCATTCGGAGAGATCGCGAAGGGTGGGGCCCGGCTCGCGGTTGTTGAAGAGATACTGTTCGGGATCGCTGATCTCGTATTGCACCACCCACTCGACATGGGCCGCATTGAGGTCGCCGGTGACCATGTCGCTCTCGGCCTTCTGCTCGTGCGACGCCTGATCGGGGTTCATGGCGCCCGGCGTGCCGAACCCAAACTCCATCTTCAACTGCCGCTTCACCGGCAGGATCGTGACGGTGTCGATACCGAAGGGGAGCTTGAACCGCAGGCCGGGGCCGGCGGTGCCGACGAACCGGCCAAACCGCTGGATCACGCCCACGCTCTCCGGGCCCACGGTGTAGACGCCCCGAGCCAGGCCTGCCACGACGAGCAGGCCCAGCAGGGCCGTCAGCACCAGCGGCAGCGGCAGCCCCCCGCCGCCGGCGGGCAACCGGGGAAACTGCGGGAAGTCGGGGAACTGGCTGCGCTGCTGCATGGTGAAATGTCCGCCGAGCGTGGTCGGCGGCCTATCTGAACTGCTGGCACCAGTAGGGGGTGCCGTTGGAACTATAGGCCACGCCCACGCCGATGCGTGTGTAGCCGCTACCGAGGATGTTGGCCCGGTGGCCGCTCGAGTTCATCCAGCTCCGCATCGCCTCGCTGGCCGAGGTCTGGCCCATGGCGATGTTTTCGGCCACGCCGCTGCCGTGGGAGAGGTTACGGCTGGAGGCCATCCACTGGGCATGGCGGCTGGCCGAGCTCATGAGCTGGGAATCGACGGCCAGGGGGGGCAGGCCGTGGCGGGCCCGCTGGGCATTGGCCTGGGAGATGACCGACATCTCGGGCGACGAGGTCTCGATGACGGGCCGCCCGGCGACCACGATCGAGGGCTCGCGGGCGTCGAGGGGGCTGGTCAGGAGCGTGGCCAGGGCGGTCACGGCAAACAGTCCAATTGCTTGGAAACGGGTCTTCATGGGTTCCTCCAAGGGTGATTCGGGGCCTTGCCAATGCAAGGAGCCCCGAAGGGGAACCCGCCGTGATACCCGCCAGAGCGGCCGGGCGCGAAGGATTGCCGGTCGCGGAAGATGGGCAATGTAGCCGCAAGTTCTGCGGTGGTAGGCTGTTGAGGCCGCTCTGTGGGCGGTTGAAAGTCACAGTCTGAAGCCGTCGTGAGCGAAGGAGCGTTTTGTGAACTGCCTGCGAACTATTGCCCTGACGTTGGTCCTGTCATTCGCCGCCACCGCCCAGGCGGCCGAGGAGTGGCTCGTCTTCGCAGGGGGCGAAGGCCCGGGCAAGGGCAAGCACGTCGTCCTCATCAGTGGCGACGAGGAATACCGCAGCGAAGAGGCGCTCACGCAGCTCGCGAAGATCCTCGCCACCCACCACGGCTTCACCTGCACCGTGCTCTACGCGATCGACCCCGAGACGGGCGAGATCAGCCCCAACGAACAGAAAAACATCCCGGGCCTCGAGGCGCTGCGGAAGGCCGATCTCATGGTGATCGCCTCCCGGTTTCGCGATCTGCCCGCTGCGCAGATGAAGGAGATCGACGACTACCTGCGGAAAGGCAAGCCCGTGATCGGACTGCGAACGGCCACGCATGCCTTCAATCCCAAGCCGGAGTCGCCGTTCGCCCATTACGGCTGGAACAACAAGACCGATCGTTTCACCGAGGGCTTTGGCCGGCAGGTGCTCGGTGAAACCTGGATCAGCCATCACGGCCACCATGCGTTTGAGAGCACGCGGGGCCTGCTCGCCCCCGGCGCGAAGGACCACCCGATTCTTCGCGGCATCAACGATGGCGACATCTGGGGGCCGACCGATGTGTATGGCGTCCGTCTGCCGCTGCCGGGCGATTCGCAGGCCCTCGTGATGGGCCAGGTGCTCGAAGGCATGACCCCCGGCTCGCCGCTCGTGACGGGGGAAGACGCGAAGAAAAACGACCCGATGATGCCGGTGGCCTGGACGAAGACCTACACAATAGAAGGTGGGCCGAAGGGCCGCGTCTTCACGACCACGATGGGCGCGGCGACCGACCTGCTCTCCACCGGCCTGCGGCGGCTGGTCGTGAATGCCTGCTACTGGGCGGTGGGGCTCGAAGCGGCGATCCCGCCCACGGCGAACGTCAATCTCGTCGGCACCTACGAGCCGACGCCATTTGGGTTCAATGGCGCCAAGAAGGGCCTCAAGCCGGCTGATCTCAAGTAGGACAGGCCTCTGTGCCTGTCCCACATTTGACAGGCACGGAGGCCTGTCGTACCCCAAACCGAAACGCTCCGGGATGCAAAATCTCCGCGAGCAGTTCGAGCGAATCGACGAGCCGTGGGCCGGGCCGATTGAAGAGATTGTGGCCATCGACTGCGAAGCACCGCCCCTCGCGAAACGCCCGCAGCGCCTCGAGGTGCGGCCGCACGGCCGCTGAGCGGGCCTCTTCAAGCGTGCGGTCGAGCGTAAACCCACAGGGCACGAGCACGACGACATCCGGATCCGCCGCCGCGACGTCGCTCCACGTGATCCAGTGCGAGTGGGCCCCCGGCTTGCCGAGCACGTCGCTACCGCCGGCCAGCCGCACGAACTCCGGCACCCAGTTGCCCGCCGCCATCGGCGGATCAAGCCACTCAATCATCGCCACCGTGGGATAGGCTTCAGCCTGTCGTGCCCGCTGCATGGCCCCCACCCGACACGCCACCGAAGCCACCCGCGCCTTCAGCCGCGCCACCACCTCCCGCGCCTTCGCCAGCCTTCCCGTCGCTGCGCCCACCGCGAGCACGTCGCGAAACACATCCTCGAGCGTGGCCGGCGACAGCGCAATCACCTGCGTCTTGACCCCTGCCTTCTTCACCGCGGCCTCCACATCGGCCGCCGCAATCGCACACACGTCGCACGCCGCCTGCGTCAGAATCAGATCGGGCGCAATCGCCGCGAACTTGTCGATGTCGAGCGTGTAAAGCGACGTCGACGTGCCGGTGCCGCACGCGGCCCCCGCACCGACCGAGGCTGCAGCCGCGCCGCCGAGCGCCTGCCCCACCTGCTCGTGAATCGCGCGGCTCGATGCGGCCGGGTCGATCCGCGGCGCGGTGAGGGCGGGCAGTGTCGCCACCGCCGCCGGCTGATCGCACTCGTGCGACCGGCCCACGAGACGATCGGCAAGCCCGAGCGCCGCCACGATCTCCGTCGCCGCCGGCAGCAGGGAAACGATGCGAACTAGCATAAAAATCCATTTTATGACCAAAAGGCAGAAAAACATCCTTGAAAAATCGCCAAGAGCAGTAAAAATATACCCACGGAAATGACCACACGCGTCGGATTGAACCCATGAAACGCCTGATCGAGCACGCCTTGGAGGCCTGGCGGGCCGATCCCGGCCGTAAGTCCCTGCTCGTACGCGGCGCTCGGCAGGTGGGCAAGACGTTTGCGATCCGCCAGTTCGCCCGGAACTTTGCTGAGTCCGTCGAGGTGAATTTCGAGAAGCAGCCGGCGCTCGCCTCGCTGTTTGATGCGGATCTCAACCCCAGACGGATCCTCCGCGATCTGCAACTGGCAACCGGAGCCCACGTGGAGCCGGGCAAGACGCTGCTTTTTTTCGACGAAATCCAGGCTGCCCCGCGAGCGCTCACGGCGCTGCGGTATTTCCACGAAGACCTTCCCGAACTGCATGTGGTGGCAGCGGGATCGCTCATTGAATTCTCGGTGGCGGAAGTGGGCATTCCGGTGGGCCGCGTGGCGTCGCTCTTCATGCACCCGATGTCGTTTCTCGAGTTTCTGGCCGCGAAGGGGCGGGCGGCCGCAGTAGCCGAACTCGCCAATCGTGCCGCCGATCTGCCCTTGGCAGACGCCGTCCATGCAGAGTTCCTGCGGCTGGTCGGGGAATACCTGGCGGTGGGGGGCATGCCCGAAGCAGTGGCCGAGTGGATTCGCCACGGCGATCTCCGGAAATGCGTCGCTGTGCAGCGCCGGCTGTCCGACACCTATCGGCAGGACTTTGCCAAATACAGCCGCAAGGCCCAGGTGAAATACGTCGAACTGGTTTTCAATGAAGTGCCACGTTTTCTGGGACGTAAATTCATCTTCGGGCGACTGGCAGGCAGTTGGCGGCGGCGGGATCTCCAGCCTGCGGTCGATCTGCTCGTCAAGGCGGGCGTGGTGAAACCCGTCATGCAAACCGCTGCCAACGGCCTGCCGCTCGGCGCGCAGGCCGATCCAAATCGGTTCAAGCTGCTGTTTCTGGACATTGGGCTCGCCGAGGCGATGCTGGGCTTCGACGGCTCTGCGTGGATTCTTGATCCTCGCAATGCTTTCGTGAATGCGGGCGAACTCGCAGAAGCATTCGTCGGCCAGGAACTACTCGCGTATGCATCGCCACATGTTTCGCCCGCCCTCCATTACTGGCATCGGGAGGCGGCGGCGAGCAATGCCGAGGTGGATTACTGCGTGGCCGACGGGCCGCGGATCGTGCCAATCGAAGTGAAGCGCGGCGCCGGCGGAGGGCTCAAGAGCATGCGGCTCTTTTTGGAGTCCCACGACAAGCTGTCCCCGTATGGCGTCAGGTTTTCGACACACAATTATTCAACGCTCGGCAACCTCACGAGCTATCCGCTCTATGCCGTTGGCTCATTCATGGCCAACACCGATCCAGACGTGCGAGCGGCAATGCTTTCGCTGGCCTGACGCCGGCCGGTAAAATGCAGCGTTGCACCGGCCCGATCCAGCGTCACCCCTTCTTTCCAACTTCGCCCCTTTTCTTCCCGAGGCCCCGCCATGCTCCAGCCCGCCAGGGATCACACGCTCGCCGAGCGGCTCACCGAGGCCGCACAGTTCCGAGATTACCGCTACGCCTCCAACCCGATCACCGACGGCACGCTCCAGCCGATCCCCGGCGCCCGCTTCGGCGCCGAGCTCCACGAGCAGGGCCCCACCCGCACGCTCCCGCTCGACACAAGCGGCCTGCTCGGTTGCCCCGGCCCCGCCACGTCGCCCGGCCTCTGCGCCAACTTCGTGCATGTGAAGCCAGGCGACGCCCAGATCACGTTTGCCAATGCCACGAGCCAACTCTTCTTCGTGATGCGTGGCAGCGGCACGACGCGGCTCGCCGATCCGGCTGCGGGCGGGGCCGTGGCGGCGATCCCCGGCGACACGGAGATCCCCTGGAAGGCGGGCGACCTTTTCACGCTGCCGGCGCTGAGCCGGGCCACGCACATCGCCTCGACCGACACAGCGCTCTATTGGGTGCACGACGAACCGCTCCTGCGCTATCTCGGCGCGGAGGCGACGCGGCAGCAGTTTCCGCCCACCCTCTATTCCCACGAGGCGATCCGAGAGGCCCTTGAGGCCGTGCTCCACGATCCGGCGAGCGCGAAGGCCAACCGGCTCAGCGTGCTCCTCGGCCACCGGCTCTTCCCGCAGACGATGACGATCACGCACGTGCTC
>Ga0209990_10000042_pt1 | contig 122350 bp, 197 predicted proteins | sample NOAtaG_6_FD_187304 | JGI IMG/M metagenome (GOLD analysis project Ga0209990, IMG submission 187304) | Freshwater lake microbial communities from Lake Erie, under a cyanobacterial bloom - NOAA_Erie_Diel5S_2200h metaG (SPAdes) (version 2) | ecosystem: Environmental > Aquatic > Freshwater > Lake ... | reverse complement strand
TCCTATAGTTGTTACGCTATCTGGTATTGTTAAATTTCCAGTAAAGCCAGAACAATTATTGAACGCATTACTTCCTATAGTTGTTACGCTATCGGGTATTGTTAAATTTCCAGTAAAGCCAGAACAATTATTGAACGCATTACTTCCTATAGTTGTTACGCTATCGGGTATTGTTAAATTTCCAGTAAAGCCAGAACAAAAGTAGAACGCATAATTTCCTATACTTGTTACGCTATTTCCTATTGTTAAACTGCCGTTAAAGCCATAACAATACCCAAAAGCATAATTTCCTATAGTTGTTACGCTATTTCCTATTGTTAAACTGCCGTTAAAGCCAGCACAACTATTGAACGCATAATCTCCTATAGTTGTTACGCTATCTGGTATTGTTAAATTTCCAGTAAAGCCAGAACAATTATTGAACGCATTACTTCCTATAGTTGTTACGCTATCGGGTATTGTTAAATTTCCAGTAAAGCCAGAACAAAAGTAGAACGCATCATTTCCTATACTTGTTACGCTATCTCCTATACGTAATCCTATTGCGGTAAAATTCTCAAATTGATTATCCCAGATTGAAGTTAACATATAAGCACTAACACTATTATCATCATTAATTAAGATAGTAGGGTCAAATGGTTGTGATTTAGGAATAACATCAACAATTTCACTCAAACTAATTTTTTTAGTAACAGCACTACCAGATGGATCATCCATAAATACAAAAATATCGTCACTAGTTAAATTACCACTACCTTCTGGAAGTTGATTTAGTCTAACTATTCCGCTCATATTTAAACTCCTATAACGCCAGAGGTTCCAACTAGTTGTACTAATAATCCATTAGAGAATCTGTTATCATACTTATCTTGTATATCAGTAATAGTTGGACTATTACTAACATAAGTATTTAATAGATCGTGACTATCAAATCCTGTTACTTTGCACCCCACAATGCTGGTGCCATTTTTAATAGGATTGGCCACAATAGCTTTACTAATATCATTAGCCATAATAATTCCTTCTTGTTAGTGGATATAACTAGTATTACACCAAAACATATTATTCGTTGTCTGGTAAAGATTTATTATCTAGATAGTTTTGAACCGCCTCATTAACTTGTTCTTTGGTAGGGTAATGGTCAAATTTGAAAAATTCTGCACTATTTTCGTCTATAATTACTCGCACCCTATATTTGTTTGCAGGATCTAAATATACCTCACTAATAATATAATTCATAATAATCCTCTTTAAACTTGAGTTACACTAATATCATCAACATATGCCGTATGGGTGGTTCCACCATAACATTCTGCTAGTATTTCCACCACGCCAACTTCTGATGGAGTAAAAGTTAAAGTTACTTGCTGCCATGTATCAGCAGCAGCAGTCATATAACTAGTAATATCATTTGGTACACCATCTATTTGACCACCTTTAATTCTTAATCCCGTAGTTAATAAGACATTACTTCGTCTCATCCAAGCCTTTACTGTAACAAGACTATTAGCAGATACTGCTATTTTAGTCACAGATAAATCCAGTGGGAAAAAAGAGTTTCTATATGTAGCATTAGTCGGACTTAATGCCCATGCCCAACCACTATTAGTATACCGTATGCTAGTTTGTGGCCTTATTAAGCCGTAGTCTGTTGTAATAATATAATTATTTGCTGTATTATCATGATTAGAACTAAGTATTCTACCATTAAGACTAGTATTACCCACAAAAAATTCAACAGTTTCATTTATAGTAGAATTATTTAATAATAATTGACCACCACCTAAAAATGCACCATAAATAGTATTATTATTTGTTGATAAATTATTAAATATATTATTGTTAGATGATAATGCATTAATTCCATATGTGCTAGATGCCTCAATAACACCACTATTAAATATAGAATCAGTGGTATCTCTAATATCTAATCCATTCCTACTAGTATTCAGTACAGTAAAATTGTTATATTTATTATTAGCAGTAGTATTGTTTGTATACATACCAGCCTGTATGTTAGATACAAGTATTATATTAGACAATACATTCGTTCCGGCATTAGCCATGTTAATACCATAATTATTACCCACAGCCGCTATTTTATTAATAATATTTTGTTGAGCAATGCTGAAGTCCCAACCAATGTTGGTACATCCTATAGCATATTCTAAACTTAGAGTAGAAAGATGATTAGCATTAAAACTACCGCCTGTATAATATCTTACAACACCAATTTTGTTAATATTAACATAAACCATATTTTGAGATATACATCCTAGCCCATAACCATTAATACCATCAATATAAGTTTCTAAATTTTGAACACTCATATTTGTTCGATCCCAGCCGCCCTCAAAATTATATGGCAAATTAACTGACCCAGCTTCTGGTGGTCTAAGTGCTTGTGGGATATTTACAGAAGTACCAATTGGTGTTTTAATAGTTTCTCTCTTATAAACAGTAGAATTACCAGTTCCAGAAAATCCATAATATCCTCTATAAGTATCATTATTGCTAGGATTAGCTAGTGGGGTAATATTTGGATAGGCACCTAGTACTACTCTTGTTCCATTAATACTCATAATAGGAAACCAAGGCTCATTAGTTGTATTTTTACTAATCAGCGAGCATAAATTTAAACTATCCGGTGATGATGATGCTTTACAAGCAATAATATTACTTAATAAGAATGTTTGAGCGCCTCTATCAGTATCGACGTATAAGGCAACACTTTGAATGCTGCTATTCATATTAGAGCCAAGATCTATAGTAAAACAAGCCCATTGATTTAATACTCCTAGCGCCGGTATATTGAATGTATGAACCGGAGTATCTCCTAAAGTATCAGAACATAATCTGATACTAATATCCCCAACAACAGCAACTGTTCCAGCCGTTTGTTTAATATGAAAACTAAGTTGTTGATAACCACTCAGATTTAATGCGCCTGTACTTTTATATGCTGCTTTGCCCGTTGTAAATGCTGCGCCTATAGCTACGCTATCGCTGACATCTCCCTCTTTAGTATCAGTAGCATCTAGCGTAACTGTCACATTTGTTACTCCTGTCCATCCTGTGCGACCTTCTCCTCGATTTCCATAACTAGCAATATTAGCCGTTACTGCGCTATCTAATGTTACAACACAATTTGTTCTTTTTTTGAAAAACCCCGACGCTCCACCAACTCCGTTTCCTGTGGATCCATTAAGCGTACAACGACCAAGGGCTGGATCTGCGACTGTAACAACCCATGTTCCGTTCGCATTAGTATTGGTTGTGTGACCAGCAATAGTAATAGTATCGCCGGTACTTACACCAAGCGTTGCCATTGAACTAGATGTATTAACAGTAATTGGAGAAGTATTAGTCGTACTACTAACATTACTAGAAATTCCGCCTCTGTCACTAGTCCATAATCCACTACCAACTAAAGTTGGGGCTGGACTACCCATAATTCTTATAGTATCACCAGGAACTAATCTTGCGGCATTAGCCCCAACAGCACTGTTACTAAGATTAATATTTTTCCATCGTCCTCCAATATAATATTGACGATCAACAGCTTGACTTGTCGCCGCTGTACCACTAGACAAAGCAGTAATTATAAATGTTGTTGAATTTAATAAATATACTAGTTTAAATACAGCATATAAACTTCCATTCCAAATACTTAAATATTGTTCGGTTGGTTTTTCATAAGTTGTAGCTGATGAGTTTTGTTCTAATTGAGGGGCGGATATATAAATGCCATCTACGCCATTACCAACATAAGTTTCCATACCAGTATCACTATAATTATTGTCGGTTAAACCTAACTCAATCGAATCATTACTGGCCGCTGGCGTTGCTGTTAACGATATTCTGTACCACCCATTACCAGCACTAGATATTGATGCTGTAGCATTAAATCCGACAGCTTCTACAGTACCATTATTTAAATTAAATCTGGCACCCTTGCTAGTTAAACTACCAAAACGCATAGTTACTATATATCGACCAAAACTTTTAGCATAAAGTGATACTGTATATGGTAGAGAAGTATTTAATGAATAGCTTATTGTTTGTGGAGCTAATCTATGAGTAGCATTATTAGCTAGTTCAACTATTGTATATACGTTAGATCCAGATATTGGAGATGTTTCGTTGATGACCCGTGTTCTACTAATATCTAGCGCACTAAAAGCATTACCATTATCAATACTTTCTGCCGAGCCAAATAAATTTTTAGTCTGAGTTATTGAGCCATCATTAGGAAAATTAGCGGTAGCTGAACTAAAAGTTTGGGCTGTGGATATGGTGATTCGGCCGTCTGTTCCAGACGCTAGTGGATTAAAGCTGGTTCCAGCATAATTATCATTTCCATTTTCAAAATCTACAAATAATGTGGCCATATTATACGTTCCTGTTTAATGATGTTTGGAAAGTTTGCATAATACTATTGTAGTTGGTAATTTCTTGTGGTGTAAATCCAGCTCCAATAGAATAAGATCTTAATCTTTGACCAAAGTGTGCTGTTGGTACACCTATGAGATTTCTAGCAAAAACAAAAAAAGATAATGCTGGATTGCTGCTATTTGCCAAACCAGTAAAACTGGTTCCGCCTACTCCATTAGCATAACAAATGATACTAGTATTAGAACTACGATTTCCAACTATAAATACCGGAGATGTATATGAAGGAGATTCTGCTCCACCACCAAAATTAATATATGCATTTGTTGTAGTAGATCCAATTTGTAGTTCTGATTCATGAGTAATTGTAAAGGGCGGGGTTGTATAATTATAAATTCCTATGGCTATCTGAGAGGAAAAACTTCCAGCAGCATATACCGACAAATGTCCTCCACTACTAAGATCAGGCAATAAATTTGAATACAATCTAGTATCTAAATACTTATTACTTCCATTACCTAGTAAACCTCCATTCATTCCGGTTTCATTATAATCGCTAGTAGTAAAATTGAAATTTTGATCTATAGAAGATCCTAGTACTGGTTGATTCCACCATAAATTCACATATAATGGTACCAAACAGGCATTCAAATTATTTCCACAAAATAAATTAAGTCGATAAAATTTTTGTCGTAATCCAGCGACATCTATACTATTACAAAAAGTATTGAGTGCTGATATTGTGGTACTACTAGCACTTCCATTATTTAGGGAGATAGTATTGAGCCAATTTTCAACATCAGGATGATTAGTTCCAATAAGCGAACGCTTAATATAGTGATTTGGTGTGCCTACAAATGGTTGGCCTCTATATGCCGTATCTAAATTATAATTATTCTGATTGCTGCTAACAACATTAACGAACGGCTTACCTTGATATACTACATCTAGTGTTAATAGTTGATTTTTCTTAACTAATCGACTAAATGGTTTGTATAAATTTATTTTAGCACTAAACATAACTATTATCCATAATTTTGAGAATAACTTCCATACCAATAAGTTCCATCACTAATAAAACTCAATATATCCACCTTGTTTGATGTTGTAGTAACTGTTGGCGGCGCGCTATCACTCCATAATACTCCGCTAAAACTAGCGGTATAATTTCCGCTACCAGTATTTAAAAACATACTGAAACTTTTACCAGCCACAGCACTTGGCATAGTAAAAACACAATTAGATGTGAGCGTACAAGTTTGAACGGTTCCACCCTCAATAGATAATGTTTTTGTTGGTCCACTTGATCCTATTGATACCACACTCTCTGTGAAACTGTCAAATACTATATTACCATCTACATTAAGGACCGATCCGTCAAATGTAAGATTACTTTCACCATTGATGCCATTAGTAGTGCCGTTGCTAGTTAATATTCTATTGTCGCTAGGATTTAATATTGTTGAGCCGCTGCTAGAAATAGTAAGAATATTACCACTATCATCATAATTTAAATTAATTCCACTTCCTGCTACTAATAGTGATGCTACTCTATCGTCTACTTCTTCTGTGGTTAATCCTAAGCTACCGCTCACACTAATAGTGTATACTGTTCCACTAGGAATTACACTAATATTAGTTCCACCAACTATATTTGTTAATGGTAGCAAACCGCTAACAGAACTACTAAAATCCGTAATATTAGAAGCTGTATGAGAGTGACCACTAACGCTCACTCCTGTTCCATTTACTTGTATCGCAGTAAAATTACCACTAGTAGCACTTAATAATCCATTATTAATAGTTAATCCATTAGTAAAAGTATGATTAGCACTAATAGTGCGAGCTTCATTAATATGAACGTATTGTGAATGATCGTCGTCGCCCAAACCGAATAAACTACCATGATCATTTTGGGTAACGCCATATGTGCTTGTGATAATACTTTTGCGCAAATCTAGTATGCTTTGTAAACTGCTTTTAGAGGTATTAGCAAAAGCATCATTAGTAACAAAAATTAATCGATATAATGGTCTTAATTCATTGGTAGGAATATTTGTTAAATTAATCTCACCCCAATTATTATTATTTTCAGCACCGCCTAAACTACTATCTTCTCGTTGTCCCATAATGGCTAATACTGGATCATTAATATCATTAGTGGCCACAATCCACATAGCAAAATAACGATTATTAGGCACATTAGGTGTAGTCCATGTTCCACCAGAATATAAATTATAAAGCGCTCGTGTAGCATTATATTTTAATGGATACGGAGTTGAAACATCTCTTACCCATTGTCCAGTAGAGCCACTATGATAATAAACTGGAATATAAGCTATTGGACTCAACTGTTGAGTAAATTCAACCCCATTGTTTCCATCAGCAATATTAATAATAATATCTTCTTGATAAAGAGTACCATCACTAATATCAATTTGAGCATGGCTGTCCAAACTTCCGTTTCCTGATAGAGTATATCCACCAATACTTAATCCATTAATATATTGCATACCAAAAGTGTTATGAATCCACTTGTGGGTCATGCTGTCCATTCTGATGCCGTGTCTCTCTTCTCCAAAAAATGTGCTTTGATTAATATCACTATTCCAATGAATAAAAGCAATGGGTACATCAGTATCAAAATTAAATCCTGTGGTTTTAGTATCTAATAATCCAGTATCAGTATTAAAATGAATATAGTTTAGCGCTGTGCCGCTACCAATAACAATGCTTTCACTGGTTGTTTTAGTAACTTTTACGCCCTCAATATAAATTTCATAACTAGAACCACTAGGAGCAATAGTAAAAGTTCTGGTACTATCATTGAAACTTATAATACTATCAAGACGATTAACAAAACCTTGAGGCTCAAGACTAAGTTCATTAATTTCAGTATGAAGATTATTTAAAGTAAGAGTATTAGCACTATCATTATAAGTTAGTTGAACTCCTGTTCCCTCAACTAAAAATTCATTGCCTAAATTATCCTGAATAGTTTCTAAAATAACTCCACTAATATTAGCATCAATAGTATAAATGCCACTAATTGATGATACTACTATTCCACTACCAGCTAGTATATTCTTCACAGGAATTAAGCCACTCACACTACTATTGAAATCAATAATTTGAGATGCTATGTGAGTATGTCCACTGATACTAATAGGTATACCATTAAATGTTAATTCATCAGCATAAAAATTGATAATACCAGTAGAGTATGGTGCGCCATGCTCTGTTGAAATATCTATAACGCTAGTATTATTAAAACGACTTAAAGATATATTATTATTAGTATAACCATCTAAGAATATAACTGACCCCATACTAGGCGTTGATCCAATAAATGTTAGCGACGGAACTACTGTTCCTGATATCACCACCCCATCTGGACCACCATCTATAATAACTTTATTAGCACTAATTATATTAGAATTTAGCTGAAGATCATCAACAATTAGAGATCCACTAATACTAAGAGTAGTACCATCAAATGTTAAATTATTCTCAGCATTAATACCAGTACTAGTACCAGTGCTAGTTAATAATCTATTATTACCACTATTACTTATGATAGGTAATAGTCCACTAACACTACTGTTGAAATCTATAATATTGCTGGATGTATGAGTATGACCAACAACGCTAACAGTATTGCCATTTAGGGTTAAGCCACTACTAAATACTCCACTTGGAGCATATAGTGTGCCTGTCATTGTGTCTCCATCTTTGCTTACTTTATTACTAATCATGGTAGTAATTGTTGTAGCAAAATTTGGATCATCTCCTAAAGCATTAGCTAGTTCATTTAATGTGTCTAAAAAGCCTGGAGCATAATCTACTAGATTACTGATTTCTGTTCTCACGAATGCTGTGCTAGCAATTTGTGCAGTATTGGTGCCGGCTGTCGCAGTTGGTACTCTTGGATTACCAGTAAATATTGGACTATTGTTAAATACTAATAATCCACTCCCAGTTTCATCAGTAATTAAGTTGGATAAATTAAGACTATTTGGCGTTAATAAAAAAGAGATGGCGTTAGTAGATAAATCTGTAATATCATTTAATTGAATAGTAGGGTCTGTTAATCTTACAATATAATTTGTACCACTATTACTTACTGTAATTCCGCTAATACCAACCAAAGATGTAAAATTTGATGGTGGTATTAAGCCGCTAACGCTGCTATTAAAGTCTGTAATATTGGATGCAGTATGGGTATGGCCGACAATGCTATAATTTCCACTTGGCTGTAATCCACTAACACTAATAGTGTAGTTGCCAGAAGTAGCATTTACATTAACATAGCCACTACCTAGAATATCTTTTACTGGCAATAAATCATTAACTCCACTATTAAAATTAATAATATCTGATACTGTGTGTAGATGTCCTATTAAGCTAACTCCAGTGGTACTGACTGTAGTCTCACCATTAGTATCATTATAATTAATATCAATATTAGATCCTGCTTTAATTTTATTACCAATAGTATCTTCAATAATTTCGTTTAAGCTTTCTGATCCAATATTGATAGAACCAGATAATGTAACATTATATAACGTTGCTCCACTAGCAAATACCAGAGAGCCACTACCAATTTCATCAGTTACTAATGATGATAAATTAAAACTACTTGGGGTCTCTAGAAATGATTTTGCTTGAGACGTTAAATCAGTAATATCATTTAATTGAATTGTGGGATCACTCAAACTATATGTAACTGTTGACCCATCATTTGCTATACTTACATTCAATCCGCTCCCAGCCAAAAAACCAGCTGGGATTATTGCATTATAGTCTAAATTTATCCAAGAGGTAGTTCCATCGCCAATCTTAAAACGCCCAGTATTTGTTTCATAGCCAATTTCACCACTATACAGTATAGGATTATTAATAGTCCAATTATTAGACACGTCCCTGCGTAATTGTAGTCTTGTGTGAGATGGCAGACCGCAATCTATTTCATAATTATCTATAAAATTACTTAAATATTCGTTAAGACCAATAATATAATCAGCTGGAATTGGTGATAAAAAATCACTATTAATTGATAATTGTTGAGCGCTAGAGGAGCTTAATTCTACAACAGAAACAGTATCTGTTATAGTTTCATATGTTTTATCTGCTAGATCAATATTAGTAATACTATCTATATTTTCTATAGCAATTAATGCGGCATGAGCTATAGAAGAATTATCTGTATCAATTAAACCAATAGTGGTTTCTATTTCAAGATTGTAAACTGTTTCCTGTATTTCAATGCTCATATTTTAATCACAGTTTAATAAGGTATCAGTTTTACTAAATCTTGGATTAAGAGTAATATTACCATATAGTAATCTAATTATATTTTTACCAGCCCCTGTATAAATCTCATCATCGCTTTGAAGTTCTAAATCATATTTAGCGGTATTAAACGCTAAGTTATTAGTTGTTGATGGCGGCAAAAGTAAAGTTACTTTACCCAACAAGGGATCAATAGTAAATTTATATATTGTATAATCTACATTTGTGGTAATAAATGTTTGAACATCTCCTTTGTTTGTTTTCCAAATTAGTCGTGCGCACCACCCAGTTAAGTCAATAGGATTACCTTGGGCATCTTTATAAATAAATGATAATCTAAAAGAACTGCCCTGATCAATTGCAAAATCATATAATGATGCTTTCATAAGTCTATGCTCTTTCTATTCTATCTTCTAAAGCTTCTAGAGTTTTACCTAGTGTTGCTAATTGAACCTTAAGATCATTCATAACTTCAGTATTGCGTTGTAAAGCATTAGCAAATGCGGCCTGAGTTTCTTTATTCATGGCTAATCTTTCCATGATAAACTGCCTATCAATCAGATAGGGGCTTTCATTTTTAACTATTTCAAGCACTTCACTTTTAGTGACCATTTTACGGCCAATAGCCACCCAAAATCCTAACATGGTCACAATAATTCCTATGCTAGTAGTAGCAATATTTTCCCAGAAATGTATAATAGTTTCACTCATAGAGACCTCATTAAAGAATATAAGCTAGCAGAATACTCTACTAGCTTATATACACTAAATCAGTATGAGGCTTATATAAATTATCAGCCAGTTTTCTTTTTGTAATTAGTATTTACTGATACTGGTGCTGATGTTTTATATGTAATTCTACCCGGTATGGCTCGTGTAGGATTAGCAGCACTATCTTGATATGAAGGAGCTAAACTCAATACATCAACAGATGACTGAGGATAGCCACCAGCAAATTGACCATTGTAAATATTCCAGTAGCCACCTCTAATAGCAGAAGTAGTCTTTGTGGTTCTAACACCTTCAGCATACCCCATACCTTCTACTTGAATCTTATGGATACTCTGAACTAATGTTGGTTGAGCAGCGCCACTACGAAGCACATCATTTGCTGATCCATTAAGATCTGAAGTAATCTTTTTGGCTATTGGGCCAGGATTATTATAAGCTAAAGTGCCGCCAGATAAAGCCTTATCAATATGATTATTATCTAAAACGGTCGAACCAAAAACACCAGCATCATATCGTGCCACACTTACGCCATCAAGCAAAGACGAGTCTGAGGCTTTAGCAACAGAACCGCCATTACCGCCAGCACCACTACCCGTGGCATTGGGTGGTACTGTATTATACTCACTACCATCAGCTTTTACTGCTACAATTTGTGTAATAGGCATTTGTTTTCTCCATGAAAATTTGCATTAATATGAGATTCAAAGTTCTATACACCAAATAACATAAGTTTGTATATTTATTGGCTATTATTATTATGGTATTAAAGCAAGCTTTACAGTCTCTATTTGATTTGTACTAAATCCATATGGTTGAATTTTATGTATTTGTGTGATTTGGTCTTTTTTCCAAATATTACCATTTACAATAGTATTAATGCCTGTTTTATTATTGAGATAGGCACATGCTATAGTATTGTCTTCGATATTATCTAAAAACAGTCCCGTTGAAGGATATATGGTATTGATCTGATTTTCTAATAGAATTTCACAAACCTTTAATAATAGCTGGTGATCAAATTTACGATATTCTAGAATATATCTTAATTCTATAGAATGGGAGTTACAGATATCTAAATTTTTTTTTATATCTTCTCTAAATTTATTATATTTTCTATTAATAATATAATAGAATGGTATGGTAATATTAATATAATTACATTCAATACTGATTGCGTCTTTGATTAAATCTGGTCTACGATCAATATCATTATTAGCTATGGGATAATCTACAAAGCAACCGGTACGAATATTAGGAAAATTTTTTTTTATAAATTTGCTTTGTGGATGAGACGCTACTATGCCTGATATGGGGTATTGTATAATTTGTTCTATATTATTTTTTAGTTCAATTTCTTTTTCGTCTATATTAGTAATATAGTATTCTATAAACATTATTTTTTCGCTAATTTTTTCTTGATGTGTTCTATGGATTGATATGGTGATGTGCCAAATATACCATCAGCAAAACCATAATACACCGATTCGTTAGCTGTAAGTATCCAATCTGATTTATTAGACAGTTGGGAGGTTATATGTTTTTTTATCATTGATTTTTTCCACATTTTTTCTTTAGCCATTGGAGACAAGCAGCATTTCTCTGTAAAAATTTCTATCATTTTTGATGCTTCTTGTTCGTTCCATTTTAGATTACTAAGGGCCGCTTTGTGTTCACCATCTAGTGATAAAGACCCATAATGAATAAGCATATATGCATTAGGCATTAATATTCTCAGATCGGCCGCTTGGAAAATAACACCACTAGCAGATTCTGCTTTAGCATATGCTACGCAGGCAATGGGAGATTGTGAGTGTTGCATAGCGTCATATATACCCAAACAATCCGACCAATCGCCGCCCGGCATATGCATATGTATAATAATAGGATCAAATGATATGGTATTAAGGTAGCGTAAATTTTTTTCAAAAGTCACAGCACATCTATAATCTACGCCATTTTCATCCTCGCAATCCATCATGTGTGAATGGAGAAATATTTCTCTATTTTCTGGATCAATACCATAATGATGGATATTGGATAATTTTTGTTCAAAATTCGGATTCATTGGCATTTGTGATAAATAATGTTTTGATTTTACTATTTATAGTATCCATCACTTGTCTATCATCAAACGCCTTACCAAATGCTATTCTAAATCTATATCTAGTAAATATATCCAAAGTCTCAACCCCCTCTATAGACTGCAAAATATGAGCAATATATTGAGTAATACTAAAATTGGTGTGTCCTACCCAAAAATTAAAAATTTTACTACAATCTGTATGTTCATTAAATGGAATAATACCCATCGAAGTGACTATAGCATTAATTTTGCTAACTTTAGGCTTGTGTTCAGATTCTTCATCATGATCATCAATAATATGATCAGAATCATATCCTGGCCACTCTATATCTTCTGGATTATTTCCGTATGGATCAACCCATTTTTCCCAAACTATAGTAGGATTATTTTGCATTTTTATTAAAAGTTTCCAGTGGAGTTACTACAACATTATCTAATGTTAAGGTGCTTAAATAGTTTATTCTACTTAAAATATCTGTAATAAATTGTTTATTATTAGTTTTCAGACTAATTATACTATCTATAATTTGTTTTGATAATAATCCTGTATTTAAAGCATAAATTATGTTAGCTATTTTATGGGCATCCTCAGTGGTTTCGTCATAATGATAAAAGATTGTATTGATTATACTATCATCAAGATTAAATTCTAATTTAGTAATTTTTTGTGATTTTTTATTAAATATTTTTTTGAATATGCTTAATATCATTTAAAATCCTAATCTGATAGTTTCACCAATAATTGCTAGTTCATTTGGTATAGATAGATCTAAAAAATTAAAAGATTTCCATACCACACCAGAATTATAAATTGGTAGTTTATGAGTTACTAAACCATATAGTATATATATGGTATTTTTGCAGTCTAGCAGATTTTGAACATTATGATGATTCACACTCAACAATCCTAAACTGGAGGCGTGGCCTTTCAGGGCTAGTGGTCCAAAAAAATTACCCAAAAAATTTATAATTTCATCTTCAATCTTATCACCAGATACTAATTCAAATGATGGGAATATTATTTGATGATCTGTTGAAGATAAGACGTATTTTTCATTTCTTGTTGGTTCCGCACTAATAACACTCAATAATATTTTAACATTAGGCATGTGCTTCGCTAACCTCCTTAATTTTTATAATTGCCTTTTTGATACCTTGTCTTACGGCCTCTCTGGTTACAGAAAACCTTTTGCCGATTTCAGCAAATGTCTTATTCTCAAAATAATACATTTTGATATATTGAGACTGTCTTTCTGAGAGCAATTTATTGTTAGGATCTAATATTTGCTTAAAATAATTTTTAAGATTTTGATCTTCTTCTTTATTTTGTAGTGTTTCAACTGGACATTCATTTTCAATACATAAGATATCTAATAATGAGTAATCTTGTTCGCTATCATAGCAGCCATTGATCTCGATACCTCTTTTACTCTTTTTATTCTTCTTACGGCTGATATAGCTTTTGATTGCCCAAATAGCGCACTGATTTCTATAAGAATATTTAGTTTTTTGTAAACCAGAATCTCCCTTCCGATCTTTATCCCATCTCCAATCTGCCATCATTATACAGTTTGCTACCGACGCTATAGCGTCCTCACTTCTCAACATTTCCTTGCTAATATTTGCAGAAAAGTTCTTACCAAATTTAGATATGGCTTTTTGTGCTAATTCTAAATAGAATGGTAAAGACTCAAATTGAATATCAGCATGGTCTTTATAAGATAATTTTTGATTACCAACAGATACAATATCTATCATGTTTTATTTAATCCTTAATAAGAGTCCTAGTATTTATACTAATTAACTACTAAGTTAATTTTTTCCATTGTTCTGGATCGGGTCTATCTTTATCTCCAGGTTTAGCTGGTCGATAATTTTTGCCCATCTTTTCCTTTTTCTTACGAATATTATCCCACAGTCCAGGTTTATCGCCATTTGTGGCGTGTTCAGAAACGCTACCTTCAGTATCGGTTTCTGTTTTACCAAACATGACAAAATTGTGGATCGTGATCATATAATCTTCGGTCACGGCGATTTTACCCTGTAGCCAGCTTTCTGTCAAGGCTTCCTTTACGCTAGGATTATCTAATGCTTGTAGGATAACATTTGCGTGTGTGGCAATTGATTTTATGGCACCAACACTCATTTGATAAAAATCGTTTTTATATTCCATCAATTCCATTTCTGGACTTTCAACTTCCATTTCTTCAACTTCAGTAAAGTCAGTATCTTGAGATTTTGTGTTATGAAGAGTTTCATTAACAGAATTTAAAATATCTTTGATGCGTTCAGACATAGTTATTCTCCTTATTTTTTTATTACCATGACTTACAAGCCCAATATCGGGCTTTAAATTTTGGACCCGGATTATCACAATTGTGTCGAGCCCTAAAGCTTTTTCTACGCTCTGGAATATTTTTCTTGATTTTCATATTAGGATCACCAAAACGTACAATCACAACATTACCACTTTCATTTTTTACATAAACAGCAAATTTCTTTGGACCATCTGGTGTTCTAAAGGGCTTATTTAGTGTTACTTTTCTCCCCTGATATTCTGATCCTAAACTCTTGCCTTCTTCATCAAAAATCTCTTTAGCTTCTACTTCCCATACAAACTCATCCCACTCATCATCCCATGAACAATTTTTAGCAAAAAGCTCATCATGAACTTCTTCTATGAGATTACTTTTTGTGCGTGTTTGTCCTAAACAGATGGCTACTCTTTGTTTTGAGTCTGGATAGTCCTTTTTCATCGTCTCATTACCCATGCAACGAGACACATAAGTGTTTTTGTCTTCGTTTTGTTTTCTTTTTGGTATTGGCATATAGTATCTCCTATTTAATTTGATTACACCAATTAACTATACATAGTAGATATGATGCTATTGGCCGTTTTAGTCCAAGAATGATCTTGTGCTGTTTGTAGTCCACTAGGATTTGTTCTAATATTATTTTTATAGACATATCTCATATGTTCTATACTTTGGTCTATTTGATCAGGACCAATTGTGGCCCAATTACCTTCGCCATGAAACCACATATTATCAAATGCAGACTCTGTTTCTTGAATATCAATTAAATATGAATTATCTTTATTGCAAAACTGTGTGTGCGCCGAATAGTTTGTGATAATAACTGGTTTATTCATTGCCATCATCTCTAAAGCTTCATTATTCCATCCTTCTCCTCTTGATGGAAATATTCCACAATCAGCATATGACATAACTTTAGACAATGTTGCTTGATCTGGTAGTCGTGGAAAAAATCTAATCTTTGAACCCAATTTAGATGACGAATATAATTCACCCCACTGTTTAGTTTGTTCATTATTTAAAAAAGGATTATGATTAATCATCCATAATTCCACATCATCTTCTTCATTAAAAGCATTATTAAACATATCTACTAATATATCATGACCTTTACGTACTTCCCACTTGCCTACATTTAAAAAGACAAATGTGTTTCTGGTTTCTTTATCTGGAGGCGAAACTAGTCCATTAAAAATAGTGGTATCTACGCCTTGTGGTATAACTACTATTGGTTTGGTCACACCATTATTTTCTAAGACATTTTTTGCCCATAATGATGGCATCATAATAATATCAGCACTATTATAGCTTACTTTTTCTATAGGAGTTAGTTTATCAATTTCAAAAAATGACAATACTCCATACTTAGAATTACCAATAGTTCTAGTAAATAAGTCATTACCATGCCATAGCTTAAAGCATGGAGCATCTTTATTAAAATGAATTCTATTATCAATACTTTGTTTTAAGGCAGATATATCCCAATTTTGTTCAAAACTACCTTGTCCTTGTAAAAATAATGTGGTCTTCTCAGGACTATGATTATAGATATGTTTCCATATATTATATCCAACTAAACCATATCCTGTATGCGCACTAACTGGAGAAAAAATATTCATTTTTCATATACCTTATTATGAGTGTTATTAACTTGTATAAATGTTGTTTTTTTGCCAAAATCTTTTATATTATTTGCTCCAATATATGTGCATGCGCTTCTTAAGCCACCATAGATATCTTGTATAATTTCTGATGCTGGTCCTTTATATGGAACAGTAACACATTTACCCTCTGCTGTTCTGTAATCTGCTACTCCATTATGGTGTTTGTCCATCGCGTTTTTACTGCTCATTCCATAATACTTAAACGTTTTTTTTCTTTTTTCTGTTTGTGAACCAGGATCGTTCGGCTGCCACCACTCACAGAGTACAGTGTTGTCGTTATTAATTATGGCTCCGCGATATTCATATTCCCATTCTCCCTCACACTCATCCGCTCCAGCAAACATACTACCAAGCATTACAAAATCACTATTACCACCAAATGCCTTACAAATATCTCCAACAATTTTACATCCTCCATCGCTACATAAATGACCTTTTAGACCATGAGCAGCGTCGGCGCATTCCATTATAGCGCTCAATTGAGGGTATCCCACGCCCGTTTTTAAACGTGTGGTGCAAACACTACCTGAGCCTATACCAACCTTGACTATATCAACTTTGCCATGAAGAATAAGTTCTTCAGTCATTTCTGGAGTAACCACATTCCCAGCCATTAAAATAATTTCTGGAAAAGATTTGCGTAAGTGTGCGGCAGTTTTGACAAATTGTTCTGTATATCCATTTGCCACATCCAAGCACACATTAGGAATATACCCACCACTTGCTCTGATAGTATAAAAAACCCCTTCTAGTTTTGATAAATCTTTTTGAGAAGTTCCTGTAGAATACCATATCAGCTCAGTAGATGGTTTTAAAGTAAATAGCTTAATCAGAGTGTCTGAGTCATAATGCTTATGTAAACAGGTTATCGCTTTATGTTGTGTTAATGACTTAGCCATACCTACTGTTCCAACAGTATCCATATTAGCAACCATAATCGGCACACAAGTTAATTCTCTAGGAGAATGTGCAAACTTGAAGGTTCTTGATAAATCAACTTCTGATCTGCTGTTGAGTGTGGACCTTTTTGGTCTAATCAAAACATCATCAAAATCTAGTTTTATTTCGTTAATTAGTTTTTGCATATAATTACATATTAAAGAATCGCCAACGATTATAGGTATCTATATTTTCATCGCTATTGATATGAGTTAGGTAATGTTCTATATCTTTCCAGTTTGAGAAAAACATTTGATGAGGAATGGTTCCAAAGAGCCAATCCGGTGTATGTTCCTTACCTTGCTCTACATGAATAATTATAGGTTTTTTTGAACGATTTGCAAGAAACATTTCTTCATATGTGCCGCATGGGTGAACGTCCAAATCAAGATTAACTATCAGAAAATCACTAATATCAACTAATCGTAGATCCACACTACGAATAGTTTTCATCATAGATGATAGTTCTTCATATCGTCGTTGCTGTTTTAGTTTAGTTTTAACAGCATGACTATCATTATCTTCTAATCCTATGTCTGTTGGTTTTTTGATTGGGTTAAATACTATAACTCCAATATTTTCTAGGAAAGGCGTAATATTATCTCTCCATGTGGAGCCTCTATCTGCTACCCTATCCATAGCACCAGCCAGATAAACTCTTTGATTGTTTAGTCTATTCATCATTCGTTATTTTAATTAGCCCACTAGTATGCTCAAATAAATTTTGAAATGCATAAGTCAGTCTCAAACCCAATATCCTCATTATTTTAGCAGATCCCCGCAAAGCAGCAACGTAAGATTCTAATTTCAATAATCTTTCTTTTTTTATTTTAGGTTTATGGTTTTTGAATTATCCCGACTCCTCTATGCAGTATTCTACTGTAATCAATAGCATCGCTATTTATATATTTTATATATGTATCAATTTTATAATCTAAAATTATTTTATCAAAAGCAACATCGAGATCTGGATGATGAAACAAATCGTCTATAATAATCAAACCTTGAGACCTAACATTTTCCCAAACAACAGCAAAATCCGCCATCATACCATCCGGTGAATGATCTCCATCTATTAAAAATAAATCATATATTTTTTCTTTTATTTTTTCTTTTATAAGGTCACTATGAGAATCTCCATAATATATTTGATATCTGTTATGAGCTACTGTATTAAGGGTCTTTTCTAAAAAAAGCTGTGTATTTGGAACTCCTCCCCAACCGGCATTGGGTTTGTCAAAACAATATATTTCAGTTTCAAATTCTGAACTGGCTACGCTTGCAAAAAAAGCGGACCTGCCAGCATGAGAGCCTATTTCCGCATATGTTTTTGGTTTTAAAGTGCTTATAAGCTTATATATAAGCAAATGAATTTCTGCTATATCACAACCAAACTGATCGGTTATGTCTTTACAAAACGAATCTGCTATTTCTATAATTTTTTCATAGTCTTCTGAATTAAATTTTATATGCATTTGTTATTTTCCTTTTTTAGTATAACTTCAATAAAAGCTTCGGCATCACTTCTTGTTTGATCAGTATTTACAATAGAATAGTCGTAATTAGTATCTATCAGCTCTATTTTTATTATGGAAAAATTATTTAATGAGGATATTAAATACAATATATCTATATGTTTTTTACTCCAACTGTTCTTTTTATTGATAGAAAAAGTCCATTTATGATCATTATTCCACCTAGAAGGGAAAATCCCTTGCTCGTACAGGTCTTCATCTGGAACGCTTAAAATCAAATACCCTCCTGGTTTGACTATCGACCACCAGTTTTTAATACTAATAAAAGGATCATACATATGCTCTAAACATTGAGAACTATACACAAAATCATATTGATTGTGAACAAATTGATTTATATATTGAGCATCTCCATGCTCTATATCAAAAGGATCCACTTGAATAATATTTGGAAATTCTTGTTCTTTATTCAGTATATCCGATCCACAGCCTATATCTATACCATAACCTGAGAATATTTTATTATATAACCAAGTATTTTTCCTTCTATTAGACGCTTTTTTAGTTTCATTAGACATAATTAACTCATTAAATTTTGAAAGGTATTAAAAATATAATTATTTTGAAAAAATGGATATATTTCACCATTAAATGCCTTTTGTATGTTTTCATATGTAAGTTTCTTGACTAATAGGCCGTCATTATCTTGATGCAGATGTGTGTTTTGTGGATATAACCAATCAATATCTGGTATATTTACTTTTTTGAGACACGGTAAGATAATATCTTTGGCACTAGGAAAATTCACAATAATAATAGATTTTTTTTCTAAACCTGCTGCGATATGCATTAATCCATTATGATTACCAAAAAAATATTCGCATGACGCTATTTCATCTGCCGTGCCGCGTATACCTATATTAGTTTTATTTTCTACATTATCAAGACCTAAAGAATACTTACCAACTTCCACAAAACGATATTGATGTTTATGATTATTAATAAATGTTTGAATAATTTGTTTTGATTCATCGTATATAATTCTAGCTCTAGGATGTATATGTTGTTGATGCACAATTCCTTTGTCAAAAGTCATAACAACTTTATTAGATTCTATTTGAGCACTAGATACTAATTTAGGTCTCGGTATTATATCAGTATCTAAGCCTAGAAATTGTTGATTTTTTTGTAAAAAATGACCACCAAAATTAGAGTATAATTGAATATCTAATACGCTTATTATACTACTATACCAATTATGTTGATGATTAATTGTTGGTATATAATTGTTATATTGTGCTAATTCTTGAACTATCGAAGGATGTTGAACTATTACTTTAATATTATTGTCTTTTATAGGTGAGTCTATAATATATAAAGATAGGGCATCACCAATGCCAGTATTGGCATTAATAAGTGTAAAGTTTTGAAAGTCAATAGGATAAGATACTTTTTTATTGATATCTTTATAGAAGTTATGGATAATATCAAGATCATGCATCTGAATGTATTCTTTCTAAAATAGATGTGGTTGATATATTTAAAATTTTTGGCATAAAAATTATATTCTTCACTAATTCAGATCCTATTACATATCGATCTTTATAATCATCACCAATAACTATCATATCAACATGAAATATCTTAATATTTTCCTTTAGTTCAGTATCAGAATTAAAAATCACAACATTATCTATATATTTAATACTATTTAATAGTTGTTTTCTATATTCTTGATTATTAATTGGTCGAGATGTGCCTTTTAGGGATCGAACCCTATTATCACTATCAATACCAACAATTAGTTGATCCCCTAAAGATCTAGCGTATTTAAACAATTCGATATGTCCTATATGTAGGATATCGAAACATCCATTCGTCCAAACTGTTGTCATATAGTAGCCACACCAACTTGTGAGACTACTTTTGATGCGCAAGTATTAGCAAAATTTATAGCCATATCTATATTATTTGTATCCAAATAATTAAATACTAATGCTGCTAAAAATGTATCACCAGCACCACAAACGTCTCTTAAAATTACTTTCTTAGAAGGATAGTGTTTGACATCTGTTTTTGTAAATGCTTTTGCTCCTTCTTCGCCGTATGTCACTATTAATTTTGCATATTCAGTAATAATATCTAAATATTGCATATTATTCTTGTATTCAAGATGATTAATTTTTATGAAATTAATATAAGGAGCTAGACTTTTAAGTTGTTTTTTAGTATCTAAAAACGTAATACAAGTATTCTTTTTTTGTTCACAAATATATTGTATATCTGATTCTAATAAAAAGCCCTTGCAATAATCCGCAAAAACAATACAATCATACTGATTAAAAACATATTTATGTAAATCTATTTTTGATACACTATCATTAATATCTTCTCTAAATACTACACTGTTATATCTAGTATCTACAAATCTTCTTTTTATAATGTCCGATACTGGTGCTATTAAATCTATATTAAATAGATAACTATTGTTATTGAGCGACACTAAATTACTATAAACATTACCAGCCATACCTACATTTGTATGTTTCTTATTATTGTGATTAAAGCATAATGATGGAGCTTCTGGACACACTCTATCACATTGACCAAATATATATTCATCAGTACATACTTCTCCAATAACTGCTATATGTTTCATTATTCAAAGAAGTCCTTTGTATTTATAACTTTATCATCAATAAATATATCATATGCTGGCTTTTGTAGAACTAGCTTATGTCTTAGGCATCCCCAGTCATTAAGTTGCTGATCTGTAAAATCATACCAATCTTTACCAGAATGTGATCCTCTAGCAGACCAATATATTATTGTGTGTCCCGCATGGAAGAGATTATTGATTTTAGTAATTCTATCTTTTAGGGGCTTAGCCCTCCAATAATTACTATCAATGGTATGACATATAGTATTATCGATATCTATATAATAGATCATTAGAAACTTTCTATAATCCTATAAACATCATCATCACTATGATATGTAGAAATTTCTATAAAATCACAAGGGGTATTAAGATTACTAGAAAATCTGTGTACAATATTTGGCATGATAGTAAAAGAATCGCCTGACTTCAATATCTTTTTATGTTTAACCCCATATTGCCAAGTTTCTATACTTTGATCTGATGAGTATTCTAATAATAATTCACCATTTATGACATAAAATGTCTCTTGTTTATTTTTATGATAATGTGCCGAGCAAAATCTGGTTGGTATTATATGTAAATGTTTACCACAATATTTATTATTATTTTCAATCCAAAATTCATAACCCCATTTTTTTATAACAAACATTTTATGTTCCGTATTGATTTACATTGATAATAGCATAATTTGTGATGGATTTAGATATAAATTAAAATTATTTTGTTGATATAAATTATAATGGAATACTACGTGCTCACAATCTTGTCCACCATAAATTCCATTAAAATAATATTTTGAGCGATATATACAAGATCCACCAAATGCACTATTAACTTTAAATGGCGTTGATCCTCTTGGTGGTAGCCATAATCCAAACCATAATGAACTATCATAAGTTTGATAAGGTGAATTGTTAAATCGTGTGGTATCTTCCCACCACGATCCACGATAAGCCCAACTATCATAATTCCATAAAGCTTGCGACTGATTAAAAAGTGACCTTAATGCAAAACTATTACCTGACATACCTCCTATATCAGCATTTTCTTGTAGCCAACCAAAAGAATTAAATAAACCATTTTCGCTAAAGTCTTGAAAATCCAAATCTATTGTTATAATAAAATCTGTATCAGGATATTGAGACTTAATCAATGATTGACATTTATTACGATATTCGGCTAGTGCTTCTGTTCTACTTTTGTCTTTCACTGGGCCAAACTTAGGTCTTGACAAAGTCTCTAATATGATATGTATGTTTGGATTCTGAATAGATAAAGTTTTTAGTATATTTTTTGTATTGTCAATAGAATCATTTTCATATAAAACTATTTTATAGCTATGGCAGTATTTCCGAGCAAAATTCTCAAGTTTAGAAATATTCTTTTCTAAAACAGTTTCAGCATCTCTCACAAGTCCTGTAAATATTATATTTTGATTAGATAAAAATTGTTGTCCTGATCTTACTTTCTCTTCGTAAGATTCTTGATATGGTTTTGTTACAAGTATGATTTGTTCTATATCAGTCATTTTATTTCCCTAGCCAGTAATTAAATATGCTAGAATGCTTAATAATAGTTGTATTATTTTCTAGTTTACGAAACGAATCTAAAATACCAACACTCAAACCCAAAACTATAAAAAATATTAATAAGATCTCTGTCATTATGATAGAGCCTTTGATGCTATCAGACAACCCTTCGATACCGCATGGAGTGGATCATTAGCGTGAACCACTTCTTTAACTTGTAATGGAAAACCATTGTCGTTCAGTTTCATTTGAAAATTACTAATATATCCTTTTGCTTGTGATGTTCCCCCAGCAATCACAATTTTAATGGGATTTTTAAATTTGGGTAATGATTTATGATTAGATAGTGCAGCAGATAGTTGCTTGGTTGTATAGTCAATTAATCTTTCATAATATGCTGAAACTGCGGACAACACAGGATTATCATTTGGTTCGCCAATTTTAAAATCGCCGCCCTCTTTTTCAGCCTGAACAACACTGTCCGTTTCTCCTGTGGCTACGGCACTCATACGATCAATCCAATCGCCACTCTTGGTGGTACTAAAAACCACAGTTGGCTCGCCGTTAAGCATCACACAAACATTCGTCATTCCTGCTCCACAACTTATTCCAATGCCAGTATAATCATCGGATTCTAGTTCCGCATAACACAGAGCTTCTGCTTCATTAATAGCACGAGCATTATAGCCACATTCTGCTAGCACAGTCTTTACTACATCTTCATGATATCCAACATCAAAATCTTCATCATCTTGATCAACTGGTTGTGCAGGAACGCAGAAAACTAGTGGTTCATTGGGTTCTGAGGCTGTTCCAACAACTTCTTTAAGAATAAAAGCTAGAATTCTTTTAGCGTCTTTTTCTTTGGCTGAAACTACTCCACGATACATTGGGCGTTTAGCCGTATCATTTCTTTCTATAGCTTTTTCTAAAGCGTCTTTACCAAGAATAATAAAAGAACCATCACTATCCTTAATGAAAATCTTACCAGATAGTCCTTTCTCAATCATTTTGGTGGCTACTGGTGTTGTTGGCTTAATAATATAAAAAGCGTCTCTAAAGTCCTTATATTCCACATTGCCATTATTTTCTCTAGAAGCCACAATATAACTTGTACCAACGTCTAATCCGATTGCCATAATTTCACCCTTTCATATTCTTTAGTTTATTGATTGCTGATGATATGTTTTCTTCACTTGTTTTAGTATCACCCAAGGTTTCAAATTTTTTCTCTATATTGTCTGTTTTAATATCAGTCACAAATTTTTGTTCATTGATTTGTATAGGTGTTTTGGATGGTGCTGTTGAATTGTTCTTTTTGTTACCGATACTATAAACATAGTCTGTATTACCATTATGTAATCTGCCTAATAAATACCCAAGAGCCACCAGTATAATATTCAGAACTACTAGTAGATATATAATAATATTATCTGGTATCATTTGTACTCATATACGAATACTGGATAATTTGACCATATGTCGTCTATTAGATCAGCAATAAATTTCCAATTACCACCAGCCAAACCGCTACCAAATTTTGGAGCATGAATTTCAACTTTATTATCAGAAGAAAAGTTAGTTGTAATATAACGATATACATTACTCATGCTTTTGCATAATGCATAATAATTTAGCGGTCTAGGATTAGTCTTAGAAATTAAACCATTCTGAGCAATCATATTCGCAAATATTAGTTTGTGGCCATAAGTATTATCTTTACTAACCTCAACAAACTGCACATATCCAAGATTATTCTTTAAAAATGTTGAACCTAAAAGGTGATAGTTTTCTTTAACTATAGGATATTTGTCGCCTAATACACCAGCAAAACCTGCACCAAAAGCATTAGAGTTATTGCACACATGAGGTACTATAACGCTGCACCCTCTATTACCCTGTTTGGTATAATCATGAGCATAATCAAATAGATTGCCACGCACATAATTAATTTTACTTTTATGATATTGAGTTTGAGCTGTTTTCATATTTCACCACTTATTAAGAGGACACTTTTGGTCTGCCCACGCTAATTTATTCATAAACATTTTCTTATTATTAATATTACATCCACATTGTTTGCATTGAGAATGAACAGTGTCAAAACTATCACAACTTATACAAATATCATATCTGCGATTAATTTCTGCCTGACTACTTTTTGGTAAACCAGCATGAATATGAAATAATAAGGATTTCAAGAATGTTTTAATTTTGCGTATCATATAATATTATTTTCTTGTAGAATAATTCCTAATTCACTATTTCGATTTATAGTATCTGGAGTTAATTGACTCAGCCAGTTCCAAGATATTGTTTCCCATAAATGTACTGAATATGATCTTTGTAGATATTTGGGTTTATCACTCTCAAAGATATCTTTTATTTGATGACAAAAGGGCCAGAAAAAAAGTTCTTGATCTAAAACTGTTACTAAATTAGGATATATTTGTGATAGTTGTCTCGGAATCTTGACTGCGTGTTCATCCCAGTATTGGTCCCAACCTTGGCTTCTGAAAGTTTTGAATGTGTCTAACCATAAATCAATAAATAAGGCCCCACTACATCCTCCCATAGTCGCATTACATAATCCATAGTCATACTGCTTGCCTCCCCAAAAGCCACAATGTTGTATTGTATCAAATGGCTTGAGACAAATCACATCGCTATCAATATAGGTTCCACCAAATTCTTTTAATGCTAATAGCCTAATTACATCCGCCTTATGTGCATGGTGTAATAGTGGTCTATCAAATATAGATGTGGGAGCTTTTATTGGTTTTAGTATGAGGTATTGTTTACTTTTATCCCACCATTCTCCTTCTGGCTCATGTTCATGCCAGAAATAGATATTACTGCCTGAATTGATAGTAGCAGCAGATTTTACTGATAAATAATGACAATAAGACCAAGGTTTGCCACCAAAATCTGGACGTAAACCAAATACATAATGAATATTATTCGTATTGTTCATTATTCCAATTTTTCCAATCATCATCGTCTTCTACGATGGATTTTTTCCTTTGCTTAAAGTCCTTATTGATTTTTTGTTTGAGAAATTGATCATCATCAAAAAAGTGCTTAGTGCTCTTTTTTGCTGGATTTCTTTTTCTTTTGTTAGGTTTATTGTTATCGTCGTAGTTCATTGTTTGTTTCATCTGATACATACTTATAACACTTGCCATGCCCGAAGTCAAGTCGGCAACTTAAAAAATAAGCACTTGACAGGGCAAAGATTTGCTACTATTAATTATGCAGGTGGGGCAGTAATATTACCTATACTTGGGTATATTATACCATATCCTTCATACTCTTTCTTTCCCGCATATTTGCTATTTTTCAGACTCTTACTCATTTGTTTGAATAAATTAATATAGTCTTCTTTAGAAGAAAGTTTATGTTCTTGCTTTTGTGATTTATAAAAAGACAATACTAATGAGGCACAACCAACAGCGAATGGATTAGCCATGCTAGTTCCACTCATAATAGCATATGTATTATTTGGTACACAACTAAATATATCTTGTCCTGGACATAAAAAATCTAATTCTTCACCCTTACAAGTAAATGTTGATCTATTCAGGTTACGATCAATAGAGCCTATTGCTATGGTCTCTTTATGTTTTGCTGGATACATGATTGGAGTATTTTCTCCAGCATTACCAGCAGCACAAAAAATAATACTATTTTTCTTAGTAGCATAAATTATTGCATCATACAGAGCTTGAGAAAAATTTGGAGAACCTAAAGACATAGCAATCAAATTCGATCCCCTATCAGCAGCATAAACTATACCTCTTGCAATATCTTTATTACTACCAGATCCAGCACCATCTAATGCTTTTATAGGTAAAATTTTGGTATTTGGCGCTACACCAACCATGCCTATACTATTATGAGATGCTCCTATAGTGCCACACACATGAGTGCCATGACCATTATCGTCTATTGGGTCTTTTTTAGAGTCTATAAGATTAATTCCTTGTAATAAATTTTTAGATAAATCTGGATGATCTAAATCACAACCAGTATCTATCACCGCCACAATAACATCATCACCACTACAATACTTCCATTGCTCAACAATATCAAACTGAATAATTTCCCACCCTAAAATTTGACTAACTTTTGGAGATAATCCATATATATCTTGTCTAGTATATGGTAATAGAGAATAATCATTGCGTTTCATTTCATGTTTTCCTTAATCCAATCCGCATACTTACTAATTCTAGTGTGTGCTGATTCAGTAAGATAATCTGACTTAGGTTTTTATCTGCAAAAATAAATGAATGAATACCAGCTAATTTATTACCTATAAAAAGACCACCACCACTATCTCCACTAGCAATTAGAAATTCTAATCTAGTTGTGTTTTTTTCTTGGGGTTTTGATGGAGAGCAAAATAATAGCCCCTTATTTACATAATCTATTACATTAGTACCAGCTCTTCTTTCACCGTCACTAAATGTTGCACCACTATTAAAATTACCAGCAAAACCAAATCCAGATAATGCACATGACTTATTTTTTTCGTCTTGTTCAGTATAAAGTTCAGGATAAGAGTCTAGGTTCATAGGTTCCTTACTATACCCTACTGCAATATCAGCACTATCTAAAGTATCTTTTTCAAAGTCTTGGTGGGCGACAACTTGAGTAATTTCATAGTTTTTATTATTTAATACTATATGACAAGACCTAGAACCCCTGACAACATGAGCAGCAGTCACAATATAGTGAGGACTAATAATCACCGCTGATCCACAGTATTGTTCTTGTGGATTATTTTTATATGAACCACAAATTCTTACTACTGATGTAAATTTTTTGCCATAATCTACATATTTATCATCTGGCGTGTCGGGACTACCAGTACCACCATAAGAAATTGAGCATATCAAAAATAACCATAGTAATATTATGCGTTTCATGGTGGAATACTCCATTATCGTGAAACAAAAATCGCATAATATAATACACCGATATGTTATATTTAGCTATTCTTTGAATTATTAATACTATTATATAGTCTCTATTTTACTATAATTCTTCCTTTTGGTGTGCGCTGAATAAATCCAGCTCTTACAAGATAAGGCTCAATACTATTTTCAATAGTCTCTATGGCTATTCCTGTCATAGAAGATATGGTTTTCAATCCTAAAGGATTTCCTTTAGCCTTACGCAAAATATCTAGGTACAATCTATCATATACATCTAATCCCTGACTATCTATACCCTGTAGTTGAAAAATAGCATCAATATCATTCTTAGTATCTTTTTCACACATGATATAATTCCTATACCAGTGCAACCTACTTTGCAAAATTCTAGGAGTACCTTTACTCCTCATAGCAATTTGCTCAAGACTATAGTCGTCTATCATTAGTCCGAGTTTGTTTGCTGTCAATCCTGCTAGTTTGGCTAACTCACTCAGGTTATAAAAAGATAGATGTTCTTTAATGATAAAACGATCATAGAAAGGCTGGCTCAAACTGCCACCGCTAGTTGTTGCTCCTACCAATGTAAAGGCCGGAAGATCAATAGTTGTTGGTTGTTCTTTATCATTATCATCTTTCACAGTAATACTAAGAACAAAATCCTCCATGATTGGATATAGAAATTCTTCTACAATCTTAGGCAGTCTATGAATCTCATCAATAAACAATACTGATCGTGGAGATATGCTCATTAAATACGGAAGGATGTTCTTGATGCTACGGATATTGGCCGCATTGAGCGTATACAAGTTGACCCCCAACTCGTTCGCTATAGCACCCGCTATTGTCGTTTTACCAAGGCCAGGAGGCCCGTCAATTAAAACATGAGGTAGCACCCCTCCAGATTTTAAACAGCCTCTCACCATGATTTTTAGACGGTTGATAGTATCGCCTTGGCCGATTACTTCGTCAAAAGATGATGGTCTAAGATAGTTTGCCATAATTAGTTCCTTAATGAAGATAATGATTCTTTAACCAAAGACGCTATATCCTGTGTAGGATGCAGCATATACGTTTTCTCTAACAGTTCACTGGCTTCTTTTTTTGTAAAGCCATAGGGCAACAACACACCAATTCCTTGTGACAATAAAGAGTCGGGAATAGGTTGTGGAGTTGAAGTAGGTGGTGATTTAGTGGTTGTAGAAGTTTTGGAAACTTTAGAATACAGAATCTTGATTCTGGATGTTCGCTTTACTCCAAAAATATTACCACAGTCACAAACAATTTTAAAGTGTTTGGTAGACGACTCTTTAAGAGATAGCCAATGAATTTGACCACACTTCTTACACAAATATTTTAGGTGTACATCGTGTTCAATCGGTTTCTGGTTTGTTTTCTTCATTTGACTCTAAGCCCTTTTCCAAGTCTGGCACCCAAAAAATAAAATCATTACATTCAGTATCAAATGCTGATTCTACTAGTCCCTTCTTTACTAGACCATGTAGAATATTACTAACCATACGAGATCCAAGTAATTGAATGATTTCTTGATATTGCTTATCTTCTAATAGATATCTTTCTGCGTTGGTGCGTTTATTTCTTTGCTTACGCAAATGTGGCATCATAATATTTTCAGTTTCATTGAAAGATAATATAGTATCTAATTCTTCTTGGTCTTGTGAATTAATACTTAGTTTAACATTAGATTCTGTATTACCAAAACTATTAAATACTAATATTCTGGTTGATTCTATTAAATGATCTTTGTCTTTAACTACAAACCATTCGCTCATAATTTTTCCTTAGTTGAGTATATCAAACATTCCTTTGTAATATGTCGGTTGTTGTATAAAATGTGTAGCGTGTTGCTGTAAATGTAATTTATACTCTATATTTAGAGGATTATATACGAAATACTTTTTTTTCCATATGGGTGATCCTTGATAATTGGACCCCAAATACTGGAAGGAATTATCCTTGCCAGTATTGGGATTCCAACTACTCACAGGAAACTTAATTACAGGCCAACCATCAATATTTGTTGGAAAACTATACCAGTGTAATCCATTGAAAGAGTCTTGACTAAGATTAAACCATTTATTAATCATATCTGATATTGGTGAGTCTGCACCCACATCAAACTTGAAATAAAACTTGTAAGGATCATACTGGTCATTATCATCATAATCATAGTAGTCCTCATCATCATAGTCATGATCATCATAATCTTCGTGCATTGTATATAAGTCCTTAAAAGATGGTAACGGAATCGAACCGCTCTTTAACTAGTATCCGCCCAGCGGACCATCTTCCTCCAACGATCAATATTGATCGTCGTAGTCCTCTTCATCCTCTTGTTCAGCATAAAAATCATCATCTATATCTTCTTCATCGTCATTCCATCCCCAATCATAGTCATTATCATACTCGTCTTCATCATCATTATAATCATCTTCATTAAAATTAGCAGAGTAAAGAGGCTTGAGCAATTCGCCCTGATACTCTCCAACAACTTCATATTGGCAGGTGCGAAGTTTCTCATGATTACAATCACTAGGAACACTCACTACATCTTTAGGATTGATCTTAACAATCACGATCTTATCACCAGCATCTACATTACCATAAGACGCAACATAATTCAATGCCCCAGCATGAAGTCCCTGAGAACATCCCACACTACGATTATCATCAACCTTTGAACGAGTCATCTTACAAATATCGCCAACCTTGTTACGAAACTTGCCAGCATACTTGTCCATATAATCTGACCGAACAGCCTTATATGCTAGAAAATGACCATCTTCAGTAATTGGCAGATGCTCATGCTCTAGGAAATCATATAGTTCCTGCTGACTCTGCATACTAGGATTATCCATCAAGTTATTCAAGAAATTAACAAGAGGCTGAAATGGCAGACCCTTGCTCATAAACTCAAGAATACGCTTACTGATACTACCATGTACTTCTTCGTTATCATAAAGAACACGACCTTCCTTGATCTCCACAAGACCCTGACTATAAACTGTCACGGCCTTTTGAATATCCACCATCTCTAGCAGTTCATCTGCACTAGCAGTAGGTAGAACTTCCAGAATCATCTTATAGTTTAGATGATCTGGCAACACCTGATAACTCTTATTGTTAAGAACAAGAGTCAAATTACCGTCAACAAACATAAATGGAACACTCATTATAAATCTCCTTAGTTTCCTGTGATTACTTAACCAAACTACCAATTTGCTTTCTAAGAGAATCCACATCACTTAGAGTTGCCAGCCAAGGCTTGTTGCTATTTCTATAATAGTAATTTCGTTCTTGCAGTTGAGAAACAGGATCGTTAGACAATTGCAAATCCCTAAGATTACCACTAACGCTGTGACTACCAACAATATACTTCAGTATCGGGTTGTTGTCAAGCCCGATCTTGATTAGATTTTTAATATCACTAATCTTTGGCAGAGTATGCTTCTTGGTCATATCTGGCTTAATAATTTCCAGACATTCAGAAACAACATCATGATCTAGCGAATTGTACATAGTGTGTTCAATTGCACGACTCAGAGTATTGTATGCAATATTACTATCTTTGATCTTTTTACTATCAATACTGGTGATACCGATCTTATTTAGTAGTTTGGTAATATGATCAAAATACTCTTTCTGAGTAAATCGAGCAATATCAAAATTAGAACGATGAACAGTATCAGCAAAAAACTCTATGACCAGACAATGATCTATAGCATCGGTCAAATCTTTGTTATTTAGATGCTTACTATAATCTAGACCAAAAATATTTAGCATATGGAACACAAACTGTTTCTCCATAGACCCATATCCATATCCACTGTCTTTGCTCATCTTAGCATCTTCGTTTTTGCAAAACTGAACCAGACTATTGTATTCGGCCATTTGACCAAATGTGCCGCTTGCCAATTTCTTTAGTTGAGTCTTGAAAAACTTATTAAAATCAATCATATTATATCCACTGTTCTGCAACTTCTTAACAAAGTTACTCTTAATAGCATATATTTTGACTGATCCAAACAATTCTTTGACCATAGTAGACAAAGAACTATCAGAGATAATCTTGTTTAAGCCCATTAATGATGGATAGCCACTATCGCTACTATATCGCGTAATGGGCACATAAACAATATCCGTACTATCTTCAAAATCTTCTAGTTCAGATTCTGTGAGAGTACGCAGATATGTCGCATCGTTATAAACAGAAGAAATTGTTCCACTATTCTTAGATTGACCATAAATAAAGAATACATCTTGATCACTAATAACGCCAGTAGAACCTCTATTGCTAGACTTACGAGGACCATTATTCTTAATAAGGTCTTTGTAATCTGAAACCTTCTTGATATTATGAGAACCAACATCAGTAATAAGATCATCAAAACCTTCACCAACTTTAGTATGATCTTTGGTATCAATCATTAGATATGCAAAGCAATTCTTCTCGTTGCAATATCTAGTAACAATCTTCTTTGCTGTTTCTTCTGTTTTAATGTCGCAAACAAAGAAGGATAGTTCGCCTGTCTTTTTCTGGCTATTCCAATAGTATTCTCCCTTACCAGTAAGAGTATTGTGATGAATACTATTTGTCTGATAAACCATGCGGCGAGAACGATAGCCAGCAGTACGATAGTTAAAAACGTACATACTCTTTCCGGCAGCAATCTTATATTCTAGATCTGTTCCAGAATTAATATTATGCTTCTTACCATTACTATCGGTCCACTCAGCACCAACACCCCATCCTCCAGCAAGATCATTAAGGGTATAATATAGTGTAATTGCTTCTACCTTAGTTTTAGCGGCAGAAATTTTCTTGCTAAATTCTTCCTTCATCTCAAGATAAATCTCTTGAGTCTTTTCACGCAAGGTCTTAATTACGTCTTTAGTATACTGTAAGCCTTCTCTGGAAACATCCATTTCCAATTCGCCAATACTAAAGTCAAGTTCCAGATAAAGGTTCTGATTGATAATTTCATTAACAAAACTTTTCCAACTGTCGATATCGGCCTTTTGAAAAGCACGATTCCAACGCTGAATAGCATCATTAGTGGTCTGCTTATCCTCACCAATAATCTGACTAGCCTTAACAGGGTATGCAATATTACCCATAAGTGCCACAATACCACTATCAATATGATGATGAACATTGGGATAATAATTAGCATCGTTATTTAGACGACAAACTCTCCATCCATCACCACTCAAAACAATACTACGATTACTGTACTTGTGATCTTTTAGATTATTGAGTACGCCACCCTCAATAATTGGCTTCATCTTAAAATAGTGAAAAATACGCATAGACTTACTGCTAAATTCAGCAAAGTCATATTGCTTTACAGCAAAACTAATCTCTAGACCATTAGGCTCATCTGTTTCTGAGATATTAAACAGATTCAGCGTTGGCACTCCAGAGTCATCAATAGCGGCTACATAAGTATATTTTTGGCCGTTAAAATAAGAACTGGTGGTAAAACTCTTGGTATAAGCAAAAGGACTCTTACTACCAAGACCAAGACAACCAACAAAATCGTTACTAGTATTCTTGTTACTAGCCCCGTATGTTGTATACAGGTTCTCCATATCGGCCTGACTAAGACCAGTACCATAATCACGCACTACAAAGTTAGGATTAGCAGCATTCGGCAGAATCACCTTGAATGGATTCTTATTGCCAGAAGCGATATGACTATCATAAGCATTGGTTGATAGTTCACGAATAACGGCCATAACCTTATCAGAATACAGCGAGTCTGACAAGATTTTAAACATTTTGCTGGTTTGTGCAATAGTGAAACCAGACTCACTCTTAATGCCAGTGCTATGAGTCTCAACTGTCCTGTCTGCCAACTTCATCGTTTGTCTCCAAGTGTTTAACCAAGGTTCCTGTGATGCTCCTATCGTACCATACTGCTATCGACTGTCAAGTGTCCTCTCTTTAGTTTTTATGGCTAACCACCCACAATATATGGGCAATAATCCTAGCCAGCGAATAGGGGTAACAAGAGTGATTATCCACCAAAATCCATAAACTATACAAACAGTAGATAATAATTGAATAATTATTCTAGGTAATATATTTACTCTATTTAACAGCAGCACTAATGGGCCACAGAATATCATTCCTAAAAATATAAATGCCACTATTAACGCTAAACTAGCCATTAGTTATCATCATTATGATCTTCCCAATCATTTTCTAGACCATAATCACTATCTGTATTTTCTTCTTCATCGTCCTCATATGAAAAATTTCTTTCATCATAAGGGGTCCAATCTTCTGAATCTTCGTCAACCTCTTCATCTTCTTCTGCTTCTTCTATAAAAACAGTTATAGCAGTTAAAAGATCGTATACTTTTTCAAGAGTAGCATCTATTTTGGCTAACTTAGTCTCTATCGTCTTAATATTCTTTTGAAGAGAGTCTATATCTTTAGAAAAACTCTTATCCATATTATGAATTTCTTTATTACTTTTAGTTATCTCTTTAATAATATCATCATAATCTCTAGACATAATAATCTCCTAACTAAGTTTTTTATATTCTTTTATATCTCCATATTCCAAAATCTTTTTATCTTCATATGGTGATGCTACGCGACGATAAAATTCTTGTTTAATATTCTCTAATACACCAGTAATCATTGCTATCTTAGCATAAGATGGATTACCCATCAACCCGCTAATTATTCTAGAAAAACAATAGTTTATTCTACCTAGATATATGCTAAAATCATGAGGATTATTCAGGGGGTGTTTCATAACGCGTAAACAATTAGTTAATTGGTCAATACAAAAATCTAATTCTTCTCTATCATCTTCATCTACATAAGGCATATATTATTCCTCGCATTTACATTTATATTTTAAACAATAGTCACATTTTGGACCTGGGTCAACATTTCCCCAAGCGTTACAATTGCTATCAAAACTTTCCCTACCAGTATCTATGCAAACATACTTGTTATTTAATCTGCCAATATTCCAAGAATGGCAGTCCCAAAACTTTAAATTTGTTTTGTCGAATATTTTATCAACAAGAGTTTGTATTTTTTCTCTAGAATATTTATGCCCTAGAATTCTTGCCTTTTGAGTAACGAATCCCCAATTAGTAGACTCATTATGATTATGAATGGGAACTCGTTTAATTTTAACATAAACTTTAGGGGCTAAACCTAGTTTAGATAATTTTTTCTGAACCTTATAAGCATAGAGTGCGGTCTTTTTTGAACAGAATTCTTTAAAGCCTAAAGTTTTTGAGCCTTTAATAGAATAAAATTGGGCGCTCGCACCTTCGCTTCTAAGTATTTCTACTATATATTTAGTTTTCATGCTTTTGTCTATAAATAGGTAAATCAGATTCAACTATTTTGTTACCAGTTAAATGTTCGACCAAACAGATAGCCTGACTAAGATTTTCAAAAGAGGCTATAAATTTGGAAGATTCATTAAATTCTGGTTTTAGTGATCCATATACAATATAATATGGTTCATCTATTCTGTCGGTATTCAGATAATAATCTTCCATACGAGATACTCTTTCAATTATAGTATCTCCATTATAATCAGATATATCATGTACGGTTTCTATAATATAGTGAATAAAATGTGAATTATGATTGCCATCATTCACAGAAAAACCATAAAAGAATCTATTAGGATATGTTACCATTGTTAATCTTATTAAATGAGTTTTGATCGCAACATAATGAAACTACTTTAGTTTGATCATAATAAGGATTAGGTTGAGTTCTTAGATCATAAATATCTTTACGATCATTCACCAAACCCCATGCTACAGTATTAGACATAATTTGTTTTAGTTCAGATAGTTCTTTTTGACAATCCCGAAGTTTTTTCAGTTCGTCTTTAGCGTTTAATATATCAAAGTCATACGGCACAAGTCCTTGCTCAGAACATTTAAGCACATAATCCAAAGGATTAGCGTTCTTATTCATGCAAAACCTATACGAATTTTTTCGTCACTAGTTATAACTAATTGATGAGGAAGGAAAGCATCCTTAGAGTAAGATCGTCCATTCCACCATCCAATTTCATAGGCTATAGCATTATTCTGAGAGATATGTATCCCAACTATAGTACCAAACACATCATCTTCTAAACGTACCTTAGTTCCTATGGCGTTTAATTCAAAAAAACTTTCTGTCTTTTTCATAAGTTATTCCTTTTTAGTAATACAAGATATAAAAACAACCAACTACAATATCCGTTGATAAGAGGTTGATTAAATGCTGTTCCTTTATCTCTGGACGATTGTAGTTGGCTGCTATTTATGTTCAAGCCTTGTGAGCCTTGAGGCGACGGACAAAATCCGCCATAGCCTCAATATTATCCACACTCTTAACAGGCTTTGCTCTTTCCATCTTAGGAAGATCCTCACCCTTGGCCTTTAATGCCGCCTTAGCACGGGCATACCTAGCCATAGTAGTGGCAATCTTCTGCCCAGTCTTAGCAGAAACTTCAGCATAAGTCTTACTGCTAAAAACCGCCTCAAGAAAAGCCTCGTCAGAGCAACGAATCCTCTTCTGCTTCTCAAGCACATTAACTTCAGCCATAATCAACCTCCAAACATATCCAAATTTGTCTTTTGTGAGTTGATCGCATGATCAAATCTCTCACAGCGACTAACTCATTCTATCTCACAGTATCGGCTTGTCAATAGCACAACTTGAGATTTTTTATTTTTCAGCAACAGTCTGCTGTTTCAGTTTCCGTATTGGGAGAAATTTTCCGTGCTTCTAAAAGAGATAATAGTTTCATATTTTCTTTTTTTGATTCATCCAGAGCAAGTTCTGTTTCTTTGAGCAGTTTTTGTAGATGAAACACCTTATTATTTAATTCATGAGCCAGATATTGTATCATATTCATTTAAATCACCAGTTCTTTTATGGGTCTGCCATCTGCTAAAATAGGAATTGGCCGACCACTGAGGTCATAAATAACTTTAGACGCATCAATACCCAAGTGCCTATAAATCGTGGCCCACAAGTCCTCTGGAGTCACAGGACGATCAATTACAAATGCAGCATTGTCATCTGTTTTGCCAATAACCTGACCCATTTTTAATCCACCACCAGATACTAATATAGAAAATGCTTTAGACCAATGATCTCTACCATTTCTTATTTTACCTCTTGCTTCTTTATATTCTAATTTAGGAGTATGTCCAAATTCTCCCATTACTACAACTAAAATATTTTTATCTAATCCTCTATTATAGATATCATTAATTAATCCACTAACAGCCTGATCATAAAAATTTGCTTTATATTTCATATCTATAAATATATCGCAATTAACAGCATGACAATCCCAATTATAATACGAATGATCTGGTGGTGATCCTGGCGGATTTCTTAATGTTACAGTTACGAAATTACTGCCTGCTTCTGCTAGTTTTCTTGCCATAAGACATCTTTGACCCCAAGCATTTAATCCATAACTCTCTCTAACAGATAACGGCTCAGAGACTACATCAAAAATTCCTTTAACTTCATGAGAAGTTAATAAATCATAAGCCTTTTTATGAAAATTATCCATAGCACTCATAGATTGCGAATAATCTAATTGTCTATCTATTTTATCTATTTGAGATAGCAATTGTAATCTATCATCAATTCTGCCTTTAAGACTATCTGACATAGTAATATTGTTTACTTTAAAATTTTTAGCAGAAGGGTCGCCATCAACAATAAAGGCATCATATGACGATCCCAAAAATGCAGACCCTAGTGCAAATTCATCAACAGAATTAGTGCCACCATCCGCTAATAAAATATTAGATGGAATAATACAACCATTATTATGGTTATGTTTTGAAACTACTGATGCTATAGATGGAGTATCGTTAATAGTACCTGTAGGAACTTTGGGTTCTTTTCCTGTCATTACTCTTTTGGACCCTCCACCATGATCGGTGAATCTGTGGGTCATAGATCGTATAAGAGTAAATTTATCTGCTATTTGTGCCTGTAAAGGAAATAGTTCACTAATATGAGTTCCAACCACATTAGTAGGAATACTATTAAATAATCCCTTTACATCGCTTTTGGCTTGTGATTTAGGATCATAACTTTCTAATTGAGAAAGCCCGCCCGGCAACCAAACCAGTATGACTGAATTATCAGTTTTAGATTCTGCTATAACCTCAGTTGCAGATAATGATGAGTAGCCTAATAGGCCACTTTGAATAAGTGATCTTCTGGATATTTTCACATTATAAACTCCGTTGCCATTAATATAATAACACCAAAACGGATATTTATAATGAATTAATGTACTCTTTCAGTTGATCTATCTGAGTCCTATTTAAGACTATTTGATCGTTATATGGTTGTCCATGCCTTAGCGTCTGATAAATATATCGTAATTTTTGCCACCAAGACATTCTATATTTATAGGAAGTTAATATCTCATATATTGATATATCCACCATGTCTAATTCTGGATCATAGTCTAGAACCAGCATTTCGCTCTGACAACCGCATCTCAGAAAAAGACTACAATTAAATTTTTTTCTTGGCTTTTTTTCTAAAAATTCGCTCATAGTTTTTCTCCCATGTTTTATAATCTACGCTTTTAGGTCTTGGTTTACTTCCTTTACCGTTTTGGCTCATAATAATTTTCCAGACTTTTTTAGAGTATCAATAGCCCATAACGGTTGTAGGTTGGTATAGTGAAAACATAATTTTTGCTGTTGTGTATCTGTGAGATCAAAACTACAACATGGTTTGATATGGTCTATATGCCACTCTCCAAAAATCTTTATTCTTCAAATACATACGACCAATAACGAGAATCGGTCTTGTTCTGTTTTGCATCCCAAAAAATACATCTAGCAATATAAGGAGGAACGCCTAATTTGCCACAATTAATACTCCAATGTCTTTCCATTTTCTTATATTGTTCAAGACCCCTTTTAGACTGATAAGTAAGAGTTTTCATGCCATACAATTCCAGCATATGAGTATCACCACAAAATACCCTACACTCATTAGGGTGGCATTGCTCTAATGCAAACGAAACTTTTGCAGTACCTAGTCCAGAAATATTATTGACAATCTGATCTCTCTTTTTTACATGATACTTTTTGTTTGTTAGATAAAAGTCTTTCGGATTAGACCAAAATTTATCCTTAAAATCCCAAATAAACTTTGTGCGATTGTTGTATAGCCCACAACCACTACTTTTAATCTTATCTCTCAGCAGTTCTTTATTATCAATCCAATCATTAAAGTCTTTGATTGCGTTATAGCCACTAACATTAGACTTCCATGTTGTATGAACGCTCATAAAACTGAAAAGATAGCGACGAAAAATATCCTCAACATTCTGAGGACGAACACTCTCCCAATATTCCTTATACTTGACAACCTTATCTTTAGGAAAAGTCTCAAAGAAAATATCAGCCTTCGTCTTGCTCATTTCAACTTTATTGGTATCGACCACAGTGTTCTCAACAATCATAAAAACTCCAATGTTAGCGTGTATGCTACGATTCTACACTACTGGTATCGTCTTGTCAAGACTCGTTTCTTAAACGGTTCTAGCAGACCCATGCAAAAACTTAAATGTTGGGAAACGCAAACTAATTCCGCCTTCTTGGTTTTTAGTTTCCTCAAAATATTGAACCGTAATAATTTTACCAAGAATCTTTTTGGGGTCTTGATAAAACTCTTGTCTTTGGTCAATAGCAAATCCACTACCAACTCTAACAACATGATCTTTATGCTTAATCATTACGCAAGAAAGCATGGTTTCCTCATGCTCTTTACCATTCAATACATAACGAAATGGACCCATTTCCACATCAATAACTTCATACTCATCGTCAAAAAACTTCTTAACTTTCAGCAGATCTTTACTACGCTTCCCTTTATATGGTTCGTCTGCTCGTAGCATAAGTCCTTCATACTTGTAATCTTTACTTTTTTTAATCCACTCCTGAAAATGATCATCATCTTTAATAAGTTCTTGACCAAGCACACTAAGACAAGTACAAGTATTATTTTTCATAACTTCTCGTAGATTATTATAGCGAATAGAATAAGGCTTGTTCTTCTCGCCCTTCTTACTATAAAATTCGTCGTGAGAAATCATATCAAAAATCTTATATGAAGGATTAGGGATGGTATGATCCTTCTTTTTGAGTTGTTTCATGATCCCCTGAAAATCTTCATTACCCTCATCATCCACAAGACAAAGTTCACCATCAAATACTACATTAGTAACACCCAAACTCTTAATGCCACCAGCAACAACACCAAGAGTATCAAACTCTTTTCCCGTGCGGGAATAAAAAGTAGACTCCCCATTACTATCAACAATAGCGATACATCTAGCACCATCGATCTTACGACTAACATACCATTCATCTTTCCAATCTACAATATCTGGACTATATTTATCGGCCAAGGCTACACTAAATTCTGGAATATGATCTGGAATAGCCTTATTAATGATCTTATCGCCAGCACGGGTTTTCAAGTCTTTATCCAAAACACAATGAATAAGTTCCTCATAGTCAGCGTAATGTTCGACAAAACTATTCACAGCAGATATAGCATCATGCCCAGTAATTTTACGACTCTTTAGAGCATCAAGCAGATCAAAGAAATTTTTGTATTCATTCTTTCTGGCGACCAAATAATTTTTCTTCTTTAAATTATCACTGGTTACATGATATTGCCAAAGTGGATGATAAGTATAGAGTAGAATTTTCTTAGCAAAATTTGCAGATGAATTATTGAAAATTCCACAATTAATCTTGATAATATCTTCTTTTTCTTTTGTGCTGCTTGTATTTCTAAGAGCAGTTACCATCTTCCAAACATAATCAAAATCGTGAGTCATCCGTTTAGTCTCCTGTGTTGATGGTATCGTACCAGACGCTCATGCTGCTGTCAAGTATCGACTATTTGCGATTGGGTCTTGAGAGAAAATAATTCATCGCATTGACAATACCACCTAAATTATCTCCTAATTTTCCTATGCCGGTATTGCATCTATCACAAAGCCATCCACGAAAAGTATCATCATCATGGTTATGATCTAATACCCATTTAATGGGGATCTTTTTACAACACTCACAAACTTCTGGTTTATCTGGTGCTTTTTTATGAAGTTTATTTCTTACCTTTGAATGTTCTTTAACGCATTTTTTACATCTTGTATCTAGTTTATCTTTGTACAAACTATGTTTAGGAAAACTTTTACGGTTTTTTCTTTTACCACAATAAGTACAAATTTTTCTAGGCATAGTGGAGGTAATGGGAGTCGAACCCATGTGTTGCGATAATTTTCATTATATATTCTACAAGTTTAGTTTATTCATAAATTTTAAGAAAGACTAAAGAACAAACAACATTCATCTTTCCGTACCAACTAATCTCAGGCTAGAACCCGTTGGCTATTCTAGCAGCCGAAGGATTTTACATCAATCTTTTGAACGCTACCTTCATCGCTTTCTAAGATTGTTGCTACTTATTTATTAGGCAGCAAGGGCTAACTGAGTTTCGCTAGTTAAAGCGTTTAATCGACTTTTTAAAGTGGCCGGTCGATCAACCACTACTTGCTAACATAATTGCTATTATCCAATCGATACCGTTATACCCCCTTATTAATCATTATGATATAGTTGTATCAGTTCACCAATTTCTGTCTTGTATTGCTCTATCTTAGCATAAGCATCAGCACACCTACTGCAACTTTCTGACAGTAGATATGTTTCGTAATTATGTATTTCTTCTTCAAGACTCTTTATTCTTTTTCTTATTTCTTCGTTTGACGGATTTATCATTTTCAGTCTCTTTAGGCCAAAATACCATTTCATTAGCCTTATCATCCCAAGCACATTCTAGTAAGTCTTTAGCAGCCAATTTTGCTAATGCGACATTATGTATCCAAGTTATAGTACAGTCATAAATTTGCTCGTTAATATCTTCATTTAAGAGAGGTCTGTTATCATCATCAAAACCACAACAGTTTTTACGCACCATCTGGACTAGTTGTGTGATGGTGATATAATCATCAAGATTATCGTTGTTATTTTCTGATAAGGTTTGAGCAGCCGCTTCTCTAACCTGTTTAGCGTATCCTTCAAGATCAACAATAGAATAGAGTTTTTCGTCCATATATTACCTCAAATATTTAAATACACCAGAACCATCGTCCTTATCTGTAATATTCTTTACTGTATCTTCCATAGAATATTGTCCTCTAGGAAGCCACTTAGGTTGTTCATAAAGAGCAGTAGTAATTTGAGGAATCCAATGTTGATATGCTAGTTCAAATTGCTCAGGAAAATATTCCTTTAAAATATGCTCAATCTGATATAAGTGGCTAACTATAGAGTCTCTATGTTCTAACAGTTTTTCTAATTGTTCTTGTTGTTGAGGAACCAAACTCATTATACCACTTCTCTGTTTTTCAGTTTGACAATTTCGTGAGCAATCTTCCATACGCCGGTTTCCTTGTTTTGAAAGTCTCCACCCATATAAATATGAGCAAATCCACCGTGCTTATCAATACCATAAGCCCTAATGCCCTTGTCATCAATACAGTCTACCACAAAGCGTCCACGATAACCCATAGGGATAAATTCACCCTTATGAACATAATAGGGGCCACCGCGAACTTTTATACGATCACCCTTAACCAATTCTTTCCAATTAACATCCTTAATGATCTTGGTGTTTTTAACTTCCTTGCTTTTGGGCTTGAAAGCAAAATCTGAACCACAACTCTTACAAGTGTATGCACGGGGACCATTGATAGCAGAACAACTTGGACAAATTTTCTGGCCGCGAGGCATTTTGAATCTCCTTGTGTTAGGTGTTATGTCCTAAGTATAGCACAGGTATCGGCATTGTCAAGAGGGATTCTTTAGAGAACGTATCCCGCCTTTTGTGCCTCACTATCTGACAGGGTTTTCATCCATGCAGGAATAGGCTCTCCATTTTCTCCAATTCTTTGTTTACGCAACTTTCCTTTTTCTCCAGAAATTTCACAAATGCTGTAACTCATACTTTCTGCCATAGCAATTAATCCATTGATATAAGAATCTGCACCATAAGAATAGGCTCTTAATCCACCAAACTTTTCTTTGATTTGTGACCAACTAAAGTAGGAAAGAGGTTCTTCTGTTTTTTTTCTGTGATCCAGATGAGATTGGATAGAAGAGCATAATTTATCTAGAAGATCATACCATCCATCGTCGCATTCAATGTATTGATAATTAGAAAATTGTTCTGGATACTTTGAGATTAGTTTACCACTGAGTTCTGGATTCATTATAACGTCCTTTGTCTTTATCTGGAATAATAGTTAGTTTACCGGGACTATAGTGACAAAAATAACTGCTATGTATACGTTTCTTGATCAGATTATCTTCTTCGATTTCTATGTACACATTAATACGATATCGATTACTCCATAGATTAATAATTTTGGTCATTAGGTGATTCTTAGGACATTCTACTTGCTTGAATAAAAGACTCTCAATTTCTATATCCATTAAGAATTCTCCAATGAGGTATTAATATTTAGGCAATGATGGTCTTGATTATTTAGTGATATCATCCAACTTAATCCATTACAATTATATTCTTTCATGTTCCAACTATCATAAACTATCACTTGATCTTGCCAGTTAAATTCTCCTACATTTTGTGTAAGATTTGCTTGTTTGTTAAGATAGTCATATAAGTCTAGCCAAGTCATCTTGATCTCCTATTAGCCCTATTTAGGATACGAATACTCTCTTTAGCATTAGCGGGAACTAACACCAACTGTGGAGCGGTTTTGTGTTCCCAATCCATAAAACCCACAGCACGTTGTTCGGTAGAACAATTAATGCAAGTTTTAGGACGATTATTCTCTATCAGAAACTCTAATCTTTCATCTGGAATAGAACGATAACAATAAATACAATTCATAGGTTCCTCCAATAGCGGAATTATACACTAGCCAAAGAATTTGTCAAGTCAGGGCGATAAACCATATCACCAAAACTATCACTAAAACTACCATCATCATTACTATAAAACACGGCAGTTAAACCAACAGATTGTAAAAGTTTATCACAATTTTCACAAGGCTTACTACCAAGAATCAAACCCTTGCGATTAATTCTCATCACTACAATATTCCAAGAAGGATCAATATAGTTATACTGATCCAGTAACTTAGAAATCAGATGACTTTCCGCATGGTAAAACGGATGCTCTTTATATTTGGGAAGATTAAAATTTTCACCAATTCTATAAGCACCAGCATGAGTTTTAATAGGATTATTTTGAGCAAAACCTATCATTTTTGTTCCATCAAAAGCAGAACAATAATGCCAACAACGAATTTCCTTACAAGGAACCCAATTCTGATATGCTCTGCGTATTGTCTTGGCTATCTGTTTCATTAGTGTTGTGATCGGCTGGCTCGTATCCCTCCATTATATCGTATTCCTGTGATCGGTCAACTAGTGGGGGCATCTTTATTTTTTTTGGTTCGGGCCTATTTTTGAGATCGCTCATCGAATATCTCCTATTTACTTGCTAACATATATAAACCGATATTGGCAAAAGCGTAACCTGTATATGCTATAAATAAACCCATATTGCCTTTGTATGCTTGCTCTGCTGCTACATAAGCATATATACATCCTGTAAATGCTATTAGCCATCCACTCATACAATAGTCTCCTTTAGAATCTCATCATATTTTTCAATGGCGATATCTTTTCCTTTGAGTTCCATATCAACATCAAACTCTAACCCATATGTCTCAAATTTATTATATGCGTACTCAGCATGAGCGCGAGGATTATTACCCTCTCGACTTTCACTATAATGAAATAGTGGAGTGGTCTGCCATGTATCATAGCACATATTGATGGCTTCACATTCTGATAAATTATTTGGGTGACACTTGTGATGTAAATAGTCAAAACAAATAGGGATGCGTGTAATAGGATGAAAAATATCTACTAATTCACGCACACTCCAACAATTAAGTTTGTCGTCATTTTCTATCGTTAAGCGACTTTGACAATTTTCGTCGAGACGTTTGAAGTTTTGATAAAACCTATGAGATATTTCTTCTCTAGTCCCATTATTGTTATGAACATGAAGATTCATGGGAGAATTAGTATCTGCGGACAAACCAATTCTGTCAAAAAAACTACTGTAAAAATTCAGTTCTGTAATAGTTTTATCAACAACTTTTTCTGAAAGACTAGAGAGTGAATTATACTCACTTGGATGACAACTCACACGAACATTATTGTCGGTGATTGTTAGAGCAATATTATCAAATTCATCTTGAATATCATCATGATTAGGCAAATTTTCTAAAGATACATTAGCCTCATCATATGTAATTAGTGGAAAAATATCGCTACTAACACGATAGACATAATTATTCTCAGCACAAAATTCAATAGTTTTTCGTGTAGTGATAAGATTGTTAAGAATACGGTCGCCAAGAATAGTTAGTGCTTCTTGTCTTGGCAAACTATTAAATCTCTTGAAGGTCATGGTCTGATGACCAACACCTTGATCTTTAAGTTTTAATGAGATGCAGCAGAGGCCATAACGCATAAATAGAGTCTCCTTGGTCACAGTATACAGCATTATCGGCAGAAGTCAAGCCGCTTCTTGAGGAATTTCTTCAACAGATAGAATTTTTACTAAAGAATATTCTATAGAAGGAAAATGTAATTTAAAATTAGAAAGAGCATTTTCAGAAGTAGAACCATCAAATACCTGATTAATTAATAGATTTTGTTTTGACAAATCGCTGTTTTTAAATACCTGTGCCGTGATATTAAATGTTTTCATTTTGAGTAAATTCTTGAATTTTGGTGTATTTGATATTAAAAGGAAATATATGAAAACTAAAAAATGTACCGTTTGCCTCAAAAATAAAAAGTTAACTTCTTTTTACAAGAAAAAGGGCGGAAAATTTGGATTGGACGCAAAATGTAAGTCTTGCGTTTCTCTTTATCATAAACAGCATTTTCAAAAAAACAAGACCTCAATCTTACAAAGTAGATCAAAATATATGAATGAGTATAGAAAAAATAATAAAAACTATACTTCAAAATATAATAAAAATTACTATGAAAAAAATAAAAAAGAAATTCTTAGACATAAAGCCAGTTTAGAATATAGAAAATTACAGAGAGAATATGAAAGAAATAAATATCAAAATAATTTATCATATAGAATATTAAGTAGTTTAAGAAGCAGATTAAGATTGGCAGTTAAGAATAATATAAAACAAGAAAAAACTAAAGAACTAATTGGCTGTGATATTGAATATTTAAAAACATATTTAGCAAATAAGTTTCAAGAAGGCATGACTTGGGAAAATTATGGAAAATATGGTTGGCATATAGACCATATAATTCCATGTTCCAGTTTTGACATGAGCGATCCTGAACAACAGAGAAAGTGTTTTCACTATACAAATTTACAGCCATTATGGGCTAAAGATAATATTAGTAAATCAGATAAAATCTTATAATCCAAATGCCTCTATTGTATATTTAAATGGATTATTATCAATATTTTTTACTAAATCTAACATAGTTTGTGCAATTTCTCTAATTTCTAACTGAGCATTAGGTTTATTGCGTAATGATTGAAAATGATAAAAACTTCTCCAATTAAAACTTACATCAGAAGTAATCTGGGTATTGTATGGTCTAAAAAATCTAGCACTTTCTTTGGCTCTTTTTCTATCGAAACCATAATCATTAACTAAACTTTCTATACAATTATGGTATTTATCCAAACCTAGTTGAGTATAAGATTTAAGTTGTTCTTGCCAAATTAAAGGCCAATCTTCAGGAATTAAATATTGATCTTCCTTAATCTCTTTATATCTTGCAGATTCGCCATTAACACTTACTCCTATTCTGTGTTTAATTATATGAATGTGCGATGCTATATCTGTTGTTACTAAAAAATGTAAATAACTTTTTTCAAAAGGAGTATGATGACCTTCATCCGCTAACATTTTTAATAGTTTAGGTATTCGATCAATCTTATCTTCCGATAAGTCTCTAGATGTACTAGTCCATGCAGAACAAGCATGAATTTTATCATTTCCATAATATCCTAGTAGTTCAACTTTATTTAGCATAATTATCTAAACCTTGATTGTTTGGGTTGGACACTCTAGCACAATATGCTATGTTTTTTTCTGCGTCTGGAGTTAAACTAATTAGTTTTACGTTCATTGATGTGTTTTTCCTTGTATTCTTTTTGATGATCTACCCAAGCATTATTTGTAATATTGTTGTAAATATCCCTGGCAAGTTTGCTAACACTTGGACTAACTCCACTAACACTAGGGTCGTCAATTTTAGACCAGTAGTATGTTACTGGCTCGTCCTTTTCTTCATCGCCCTTATCTTTTAAAACTTCGTACCCATGAGATTTTGCCCAAAAACGAACCTCTGTCCACAGCATATAGATAGCCTCCTAGCAACTCATATTACCATCTTTCGGCGGTTTGTCAACAGAAACTTTAAAAGATTGTTCGGGAAGATCGTATCTTTTCCACGCTTCTTTATGTTTAAAAGCAACAATATGTTGATTTTGTTCATTTATAAGTTTTCTCTGATAATCAATTAGATTCCAGAGTTCTTTGATATAATTTAAAATATCATCATGTTTATATTGTGTTAATATTTTATTTACTGTGCTACTACTCATTGGTTCGTATTTTAATACGATATTAAATTCTTCACTCCAGTCATCTGGATTATACATAGGACTCATTTTTGTAATTCTTCTTCTGCTCGGAGTTTTCTTTGATAGGTAAAACCGTCTGAAAAACCAATCATATACAATTTTTTCATAACCTCAATAGAGTTTTTATGCTGATTAATATACTCTAGATTATTTTTGACCCATTCGTAATAAAACTTTTCCTCATCAGATAATTCTTCTTTCATTTCTTTATTCCTGCTGTGTTATACTTTTGAAAAATCTTGTTGATACCAGCAATTACTGTTGGACAAGTAATATTAATCAGTTCATTGTCGTCATTATCTGTTATGTATGCTTGAAGTTCATCGTTTAGAACCTCTTTACAATATCCTTTATCTAAGATATAAGATAAAGACTTTTTAAGTTTATTTTTGTGTTTGGAAATAAAAGAGTCTATTTCTAGTTTATATTTAGCATTAGAGGCGTATAGTGCATGACTTAATTCATGACGCAGTATCTCGTTGGTTTGAGCGCCTATAATATAGAAATGATCTTTACGATAGCCTAATAGTTGTATAAGATTATTTTCTTCAGTTGTTAACGGGTCAAATAATCCATCTTTAAAGGGAACCAATACTTTACTGGGAAAATTGAACCCTATCCAATGAGCATGATAACTATTTGAGCCATATGTTTCAGAATACCAGTGTCTTAATTCTCCTAGTGTAAAAATATTATTACGAAATCTAGGATTAGCACTTTCATAGTGTTCTTGAAAACGCATGAAAGTTAATCCTAGTTCATCTTGTGTTGATGCGCTCACCCAAACACTATTATAGGGTTGTTTTTTGACTATTAGCATGACTATATTAGTTAAGTGACCGAAATACTACTGAATATCTAGTATCTATTACTGGTAAAATTTCATGAGTCCAATTATCTCTAATATCACCCATCATTCTTATGATACTGCGTGGAAATAATTCTATATCAACAGCAGAGTGATTAGATTTTTTAAAAACCATTGTTGATACTGATCCTAAACTAAGAATCGTAACAATAGGCCCACTAATGGGTTTATCTATGTGTGCTGCTATTTTTTGTCCCTTTTTATATTTATTGATAGCAATCCCAAATGGAACATCTTGTATATAATTATCCTTAATTAATCTAGTATAAACATTTTTTAGTGACTCAAAAGCATCATCAATGGGCTTTTTATATCTGTCTCCAAAGTAAATACTATCATAATTATTATCTCCATAATTTGCTACCAATTTAGGATTAGTTTTACGAAAATTCTCTATATCAGTAATAAGTTGAATTTCTTCTTCAACAGAGATATAGTCTGCAACAAATTTTAATCCTAATTTTTCCATTCGTTTTCTAACTTAGATATAACTTGGTGAACCTTACTATCATCATAGTAGCAATCTTCACCAGCAGCAACCAAATTGTCGTACTTACTGGGACTAACTGAGTATAGCACATTCATTAAACTTTGTCCATACCTCCAATTAAATAGATGGTATGTTCTATCAACTAGATTTAGAAATTCTAGAAATTTCATTCTATATCATACCACTTCAGTCTGTTGATACATTGTGTTCCTTCAAACACTGATAAAAACAGGCTCTAATTCCTTGAACAGCATCGTGGGCGGTTTTAAAATCGTGATGATATTTATAAAAAGATCGTAGTTGTTGTTCAAAATTCCATACTGCATTTTTAAACTTACCAGCATTAATAGCACAATCAAATTCAGACTGTTCTTCTGGTAAATCAAAGGTTATCGTTACTTTGGGCATTTTTTTCCTCTTTAATAGTCCAACCAATTTTGAGTAAATCTAGTCTAATTTCATCTGTTATAAAACTTTCGCCCACAAAACCATCCTTATTACTCATACCAGAACAATACCAATCAATATAAGTTTCCCCACAATCTCGTATATCTGCTACTATTCCACCGCTCATTCTCCACGAACAACCCCACCCATCATCGCCATAGTAAAAATCGTTATTGCATAGTGCGGCGTATAAATTTTGACTGTAAACTGTACTACCCCTACACTTCTGTACAATCCAATCGGTTTTTAGCAAATCATATTCTAGATTAGGTTCCATTACTACTCTCTTTTACCATTTGACCATTACGCACAACATAAACGTCAATATCACCACTATGTCTAATATAGTGTCTGCCACCATCAATCATATGGCCGTTATTAAATGCTTTATATTCATGCCTAGATCGACTATACTGTAGATTACCATCATCATCTTTCACACACCCAAAAGTAAAATCCTCAACCTTATCAGCATTAGATATATAAAAACCATCATCAGTTGCTCTTAGGGCAAAATATTTATTACCAAATTGTGGATGGGGAGTTGCTCTATAAAAAATATCTTCTGGAGAATCATGCCACTTTAAGTCTGTGGTACACACATAACTAATAGGAACACCATCCCGTTGTGAATAATGCTCAATAACTTTGTCTGTATTTGTAATTGGAAAGTGCTTAATCATTGTTTGCTCTATGATTCATAAGGATTAGTTCAATAACACACCTTGCTGTATCTGGCACATTACTACCACCCAAATAATAACTACCGATAAAATCGAACATATCTGACTGCTGAAATAGAGAGTAAAAGTTTTCATACTCCATTAAAATATATTGTCCAACACTATGAATAAAATTTTCAATATCACTTTGTAGTTTAGAATTCATTCTTACCCTCATAATATTGATCCAGTTTAAAACACTGAGCCATAGTATCACTTAATTTATTAACTTGCAAATCTAGCATAACTGCTACTCCTTCAAGAGCATTAACAATTTCATCGTGACTTAAATTATGCTCAAGAACTCCTTCACTAATAGTTCTAAGATTAGTAGAAAAGTTATATAGAAAAGTTATTTCAGTTTCAAGATCAAATCGGTCTTTCATACTGGCTCTCCATATTCATTGTAGTGTGTATTCATTTCGTCCTTGTGCCATTGTACCACAGCGTCTAGTTCTTTGTCAAGACTGTCAAAATAATGCTGTCGAGAAGGACCAAGAACATAAGAATAAACTTAAACTCCTGTAATTTTACATTCACGGTTTTTATCTTTTAATTTCCGTATTCCTCAATCAGTTGAGAATAGTGCTTATCCATTATGTAGTAGATCGTAAGGTGATCAAATAAATAAGTTTTTGATGATCCGCATTTTTCTTTGTGGTATTGTTCTAGAGTTATAGTCTCAATCCCCAAATGTTCAAATTCCAATTTTTGTCTATAGTTAGCACACACTACGGTCGATCTTTGATGTTTTGCTTGATTTATAATTCTAGTTGATCTTCCTGTTTGTCTTTCACGATCTTCTTGCTTTAATAAGAAAGATTTAAGATTTTTTATATGCTCTACAAAGTTATTCATTTGATTCATACAAACAATCTATCCTGTAGTAAGTCTCTAACCATTTCCGTTACATTAATTCCATTAACAATAATATCATTGTCTCCAAAATCAATAGGGTTGGATGGAATCTGTTGGGCCACTCTATTATAAAGCCAGAAGATTACAAACTTTTGTTCTTTTGTTAGATTATTCATCTTTGTTGTTGTCATGTTTTTTCTCCTTAGTTAATTGTTTGTTATTGCGTTCTTGTAATACCCTAATTTTTGCTCGTTCATCTTCTTCATAATCTTCTTGAGTGTACCATTTATTTGTTTTGGGGTTTTTACTTAATATTTGAAATTGACCAGCCCCCATACATTTTCCGCACATTGTTTTCTCAAATTTTGATCCTTCTTTTTCGTAGTCTTTGAAAAAACTATCATATTTTTCTTTTACTTCGTCGCAATAATCATATTCACCGTTGGGTAGTTTAACACACTTTTCGCATTTGTCAACCACCATATGTTTATTAAAATAAAGTTGTATCTTTGCCATAAACATGAGTTTATTTACATCTTCAATTCTTTCTCCAGTACCTTTGCAATAGATACAGGTTAATAGTGGAGGTTTGTTTATTTTTTGTAGATTTGCTTTATGAATAGGGTTTAAAACAAACCAACACAAGACTGAACCAATAGATGCAAATATTGCTACCCAATAGTATAATTTATCATTTAGGTTCATAATCAATACACTCTACTTTCTTAATGATATTACTTCTTTTAATGTTCTTAATCATTTCAATGTGTTCTGATGCTTTTTCTATGGATTCAAATGTTAATATTTTTCTTAAAGGAGGTACTTCTACATTCCTAAACCATTCATATGTACATAAATAACTCCAAAACAACCATCCTTTTTTTTGTATCTGATACCATTCTTTGTTATTGCCATTAACGAATTTACAGATCTTATATTTACTCATATCCTATCTCCCAGTTAATATCTTTAAAATCTTTTAATCCCTTATCGCTACTCACCATAGGATAATAGCCCCATAGATGTACCACATTTCCTCTTGTCCAACCAAGTTCATCCGGTATGCAAAACCATACTGGAGTATTTGGTTCTAAAGTATAGTGTTGACCAAGAGGAACAAGTAATAGTATTAGTGAATAAATATATTTCATTACATACCTCCCATTAACCATTTCATAACATCCATAGGATGACTACTACTAAATCTTTTAGAAGCAGAAATATAACCAGCAGCCATAGAGATAATTGCATTTTGTTTTTCAATAGTTCGTTCTAACTCTTTGATCCTCTGGAAACTATTAAGATCAGACTTAAACGCATCGCTTAATTTAATATCTTGCTCTTCAACTTTCTTTTGTATTGGAGGATTTACTCTGGCTACGCATTTTTCATATTCTTCTTGTTCTTTATTTTTAACACTAATAATTTGTTTTAATGTGATAATTTTTTCAATTAATTCAGCTCTACTTAAATAGTCATAGTCGCTCATTTAACATCCTCATTTTCTGATTAAATAGTTGTTGTATTTCCTTAAAACTAAACGGTTGACCAAAGGGTTTGCCATAATTAGCACAATTATCCACACCAATATCAAGAGTTAATTTGTTGGATGTTCTATCCTCATGATCTAATTTAGAGTGGGTATGTCCATAAAGCATCCACGATCCTTTATGACTAGCGGGCCAAGTTCTATGGGCATAATGGCTAAGATATATTCTTTGATTACAATATGTTATCTCTTTTACTTCTTGTACTGAAGTAAATCCCTGCATATCCACAGTCTGTTCGTCTGGATAAAAATCTTTTCTTCGATCATGATTACCTAATATTAAGTGAACATCTAGACAATTTATTCGTAATCTGTAATCTAATGACTTTTTGCCTTTAAAACAAAAATCCCCCAGTATATATAGAGTATCATCACTCTTGACAACTTCGTTTATATTGTCAAGAATAGTCTTGTTCATTTCGTGAACATCATTAAATGGACGATTACAATATTGTATAATTCGTCCATGCCCCAAATGCTGATCCGCACTAAAATATATCATGAGAAATATAGACCATCTATCTTCTTGATGATGTTAATATAAACTTCTGGTCGCTGATGAATTTCAATTCCTTCTGGCCCGTTATTTATTTTCTTGAGTTTATCCTCTAGTAATTCTCTTAGTATATCTAAATCTTGATTGGTTAGTTTCATATTGAAGTACCTGAAAATACCCAAAATATAAATATAACTAAAGATGCCTCACTTATAGGAAATAAGGCTAGATAAATTGACCACCAATTACTACTCCACAAAACTGTTATTCCACAAATTAAACAAATTAGCGGGAAAGTCAAGAACAAAAAAGATACTATATGATGTGTTATGCTTTCTGTTGAGCCAGGAGCATCAAAAACCATTAATCCGGCCATTAAACATGGGGGTATGCTGGCCACTCCTAATAAGATATTCACTATTCCTAGTACGCTAATTAGTATATTCATTTTTTATCTTTCTAAATTGTCAGACTTTTCTGGCTGTTGAACTTCTTTTAAAAATTGTTCTCCAGAAACTTTTCTTGTTATTTCTGTAAAATTTCCATGGAATTTATAAGAGTTTCGATGATAGTCTATAAAATTACCCACACCCGATCTTGTTAAGTTTCTATAAGTTTTTCCGTTACTGTCGGTAACATCAATAACAACATATATTTTTTGAGGATCTATACTATCAAATTGTATGGATAGTAATGGGACTGCTACTGATACTCCTAATATCATTAAGAATATAAGAAAAACAGGCTGAGGACCATGACAGGTTTTCATCTTATACTCCCACCTTTGTTATTTCAAATCCAAATCCTAGCAACCGGAAATTAAAACCAACTCCCCAATCGTATGTATAGTAATAAATCTCGGTGGTCAAGTCAAGACTAAAGCCCCACTGATATAAGTCGTCACTAGGTTCCCAAGCAGCATCAATTTTGGGTCTTTTATACAATACGAAATTGAACGGATGAAACCACTTTAAATCAATCATTTTACTCTTTCAGTAAGAAGTCATTATTTATAGCCTTAAAACTAATCTCTCCGCAAATGCTACGAATTACTATTCCCTCACGATTCTGAGAGTCTTTAGCAGAAGAGAAGTGGGTTTTATATTTGCCCTTCGCCATCTCTAGTAGATCGGTCTTAGTATAAGCGAAACTTGAGCCTTTGTCAACTATTGGTACAAATTTCAGACCAAGTTCTTGAACAATAAACATAGACATACCTAAAGAAAATCTAGTATTATCGGCTATATCAATAACATTAAATATGTATAAATCTGGAACGCTAAGTCCAAGAGGATTTTTCTGAATTCCTGGCCCTACGATTTCGCCTTGTATTGCTATTCTATTATTGCCCTTATCCCAAAAATACCTCAACTTCTGCTCAATATTATATCTTTGTGCTATCTTCCAGAAGGTATGAGTATCATTTCTTTTGTAACTATAATTTCTTCCACAAACATGAAAAGTTTCATCTTTAGGATCAATTAAAAATGTACTAGAAGTTCCATCTAATTTCAAACTGATATAGTATGGTTGTCCGGTTAATCTTTCGATAAATCCATACTCATCATCTAATTGTACTCGCGTTTCATCAGTCTTACTTATAGGCCAACTAAAACTTCTTGCATCTCCCACTATCTGTGCAGGAATTGGGGGTTCATATTTCTCAATACCTAATAGATCAGTAACATCAGCCCCAGCGGTTAATCCTGCTAGTATAGGAAAGACACTTGTGGGTAATGCTAATCCTTGAGATAGTTGTTTACGCAATTTTACTGTTTTGAGTCTATACTTTTTTAGATTATCATTCCAACAAACCTTGCGAAGAAATTCAAACTCTGGAATTTCTGGAAGTAAACTATCAATCTCTATAAACAAACAAGTATCGCCGGTTTGAAATTCACCCTTCTTGCTTACAACTTCCCAGCCCAAAACGCCCACAGTTTCTATACTATCGGCATCTGGTATGGGTTTAACATACTTGACTGTTTGTATGCTTGCTAGTTTTCTCATTTTATGTGACTCCTACAATCCAACCGGGACTATCATCTATCCAAATATCCACCACTATATTTTGTCTTTTTATAAACTCTGCTTTTGGTTCATCATAAGAAAAATAAGTTGCTATCCCTTCCGGTAAAAGTTTCATAAGTTCTTGACGATGTTCTAAGATATTTCTTCGTGCTGTAATACAAATTATATCGTGACCATGATCTTTTGCTAATTCTATTACCTTATTCCAAAATGGAGGATCAGCAGTATATGTATCGTCATAATCTATAGCGATTGTGAGTTTATTCATCAAATTCTCTTTCACATTTATTACATCTGTATCTATGAGTATAGTTTGAATAAAAAGCAATTATTTGATGATTTTTTAAATGAAAACAACTACAATAAAAATATTTAAGCCTTCGATAAAATGTCCAACTAAACCATTCCCACCAAGTACGAGGTCTATCTGCCATCCAGATTGTTTCTGCTATAATTTTTGGATCTGTAATCTCTTGAACTTTCTTTAATTCATTACAAATATTCATTTTTTTCTTTATCGTATTTAATTTTTCTAAAAGCAACCCATTCATTATCATGCAAAAATTTGTCTAATGGCTCAGGAAATTCATTATCGCAATAAGTAGAATTCATTTGTACTAGATATTTGTTTGGACCCGATACAAATTTTATAATAATATCGCTTTCATTAGCACCAAGGTTTACTAGCTCTTTTTTTATTTGTTCTGCTTCTTGATAAGAACTAACAAATGTGAGGTTACATCTTATATTTAAAAGAGGGTTCGGTATTAGGCCAATATTTTGGTGGACTTTGTGGTACTGGTAATTGGGATTTGGATAATATGGTTGAGAATATTGTAGTTGTTCAACCTTTTTAGTTAGTTCCTTAACCCTTTGTTCAAGATGAACTAATGATTCTATTACAACATCAATCTTTTGTTTCTTTGGTTTGTTTTTCTTTTTTGTAGTTTTCTTTTTCATACTATCCATTCCTTTTCTAGTTTATCCAACGTAGATTTTACCACAGAATCTTTATAAAAACAATCAAAGGGAGTATTGGTTATTTCCCTACATTTTTCTCCCCAAACATCGTATAATACATTAATTACTGTTTGACCATATCTCCATTGATTTTCTGCTTTTATTTTTCCGCGTGATCTTACTGCGTGATTATTCAAGAATGTATCGTCTACTTTTTTTAGAAATTCGTCAAATGTAATCATTTTATGATCCTCATGATTTAATGCCACATCAAGTAACCAAAACTAATTATCCAACTAAATATTAGTGAAACTATAGTTACATTAAACACCCAATAATTATCACGACCGGGATTTAAATCAAAAACCTGAACAATATGAAATAAGAGCGATGTTATACCTACAGAACACGCAACAGATATTACACACGCTAATACTGTGCTTAGGAAAAGTCTCGCTATAAACTCTAACATTTCTTTTTTCTCCAAGGCTTATCAGCATGACCACTCATTATACAGCCGTATGGTTCTATTTCATCTACTATAGTGCCTAGATTAAAATGTCTGATCTGTTCTTTTATTTTGTCGGCATTTTTGTAAGCACTTGGCAGTTCGCTTATATCTATCTTACCAGAAAAAAACCTAACGTCAAGACCCTGTGTTTCTTCTTCAAATAATTGATAGCCATTTTTATGTTGTAATTTAATTCTACAATGCTCTGTTCTGCTATATTCTCTGCCTGCTCCATGAGGGGCAAATCCCAATCCTGTAAGGTTGGGTGACTCTTTCATTACCAAAATAGGCTCACTCATATTAAGAGGAACTAATCTGAGTCCACTTGTTGAGTCTGGAACAAAATCATTGGTCATTGGAGTAGCGCCTTTTGCGTGATAAAAAATATCGTCTTTCTTAAAGACAAAATTATGCTCATTCCAAAATCTATCAGAATATAAAAATCTAGATACTTTAACCTTAATAGCATCATGCAGAGACTCATGATTAAGTTTTGTCCACTCTCTTACAATTTGTAAAGCCTCCCAATAATCATTTCCCTCTTTTGTATTATATGGAATCCATGCGTTTTTAGGATCAACATTGGGTGCTATTTCTTGACGAAACATTTGGGCCTTATACATACCTTCCTTATAAAGATTAGCCCCAAACCCTCTGCTACCATGATGAGTCACCAAATATGTATGACCATTACTCTTGCTTTTCCCCACGAACAAGAAATGATTTCCATCTCCTTGAGTACCAAGATGGCTATGAGCATAGTTTAAACTCTTATTACTATTTAGATAGTAATTATTCATGATCTTTTCTTTAAGGTCGGATGGCAATCTAACTAATTGATTGTCTCTATCTCGACCGCCAATACCAAAATGAGTGGTTTCAAAAGCAGCATCTAATACGCTCTTTGGGTCAGCGTAGCCTAAATCTGTAGCCATTACTGAACAACAAATATCAGCACTGTGCATACTAGGATGAATAGCGTTTTTTGTGACTACTATTCCACCAACAGGAATTTCTCCCTTGCCAGTAGGACAGGCATCGGGCATAATTGCTGCATTAACAGCAGTAGGAATTCTTAATATACTATTCATTGCAGCACAAACACTATCTATATTAGACTGTTCCTGCTTATTATTAGCAACTATATTTTTATGAAAAGATATGGGATTATTATAGGGTTCTATAGTTTTAGGCACAATAGACTCAATATATGATACGATACCATTGTTGTCTAGTTGATTAGCATTAGCATAATCAATAACATTTTTAAACCATTTCGATGGTTTATATCCCAAATCTATGAGCGTTTGTCCTGTTATCATTAAACTTCCAGTATCTCCTTAATTTCTTTCAGAATGACCGTCATATTCTTCTTATTAAGATTAGTTAGTAAGATATGATTCTTGAAAAAATCGCCACCCTTCTGTTTCACAATAGTTCCAAAAGCGTTTTTAGCCCAATTTTTACTAATGCTATCTACCCCATCAAAATCAATCTCAACATTAAATCCAAGATCAATTTCTTCTAGAACGCTCTTACGCAATTCAGTGGCTAGTTTAGAATCACTCAAATTGGTCCCGTACATATCTTTAAGTTCGTAGTAAATTAACGGACCTTTCATAGATTCTCTATATTTTTTTCTATAATATCAGCGATAGTTGAAAACTTTTTACCATCATCATTCATGACTGACAGATTTTGACTATCGTCATATTCATAATTTTTATACTTTACCTTACAAATAAATTCTCCTGTCTCATCATTAATACCAGCCCATTTTTTCACCACTTTTGGTAGACCCCCATCTTTTAGATCGAATCTAACAAAACTTGTACCTGATACATTATCTTCCATTTCTTCAGCAAACAATGTTTTTTTATGATTTTTCTTCATAGTATCATTATACAACTCACAAAGAACACCCAAACAACAATGTCTTGGTTGATTCTTACTATTAAATTGTTTTAGATAACCTTTACCTTGCTTATATTTTCCGCTACGCAAAGCCTTAACCCACTTTTTAGCAACTTCTTTTTTCATTTTATTTTTTCCTTGTCAAAATCTAGTAAGTCTGGATTAATCAAATCTATCATATAGTCTGTAATTAGGGCGGCTAGAACCTCCTCATCTTTTTCTGTAAAATAATAAGTTGTCATAATATGATCGACCAGTTTATCTACTAGTTCACAAACTTTGTCGATATCATTTCTGTTTAGGTTCTCTAATTCTTTTGGTATGTTAACTATCATAATTATTCTTCTTTTAAGAAACCTTCGTTTATTTTAACTCTTATACGATCAGTATGAAATACGCTAAAGTCGGTTTGATATAATGGAAGATTAACTCCAATAACTTTTCTACTTTTATCGCATCTTAGCAAACAAATATCTGCTCCTTCTCCCGGTATCCATTGACTATAAGTAGCAGCAGAACTATCCAACAATAGTTCTATTCTATCATTTTCTTCGTCTATCCATAGACAAGCACACGCTTTATATTTTTTACTTTCCTCTACAAAAGCATCCCAATCAAAATTTTCCATATTTTTTCCTTTGTATTGAAAACGCCCCCATTATCGTGCGTTAGAACCCTAGCGAACCAGCATATAGCAGGATCATACGGGAACTAGAGGCACAGGACGTTGCCCTCTGGCGATCAACCCAGTGGCGTCGGTTAATTCCGATCTTGTTCTTCTCCAGTATTATAGTCGATGACGGGCTTTTTACAAGCCTCAATCATTCTTTCTAGGCTCCATTGTAATGACTCAACATCATCACCCATAGGAAATGATAGTCTACCAATACTCACAATATCTAGACTTTCATCAAGATATACATCATGAATTTCATAAGTAATATCAGTTTCTCCAAGAGGAATCTTGGTTGTTTTTTTAACTACTCTATATTGCCAACTCATTATTTTATTCCTAGTTCTTGATCTAAATCATTCAATTTTTGTAGTGTCTCTAATCTTTTCTTTTGATTCTTATAAATGTTTATTAACTGATTATGTATAGTAACCATATATTCAGCCGTTTCTTTATCTACGCTTCCATCTGGAATAATATAATCAAGTTCATCAACTCTTTCAGTATCTCCCACCTTATTTTTATAAAGTATCTTTTCTGTCGGCAGAATAATTCTGCACCAACAACCTTCTCCAACATTACAAGTTTCTAGTTTCCAAGGTATTGTTAAACTATACTTGTGGGCTTCGTCATAATTGTCAAAAATCTTATTCATTTTGACGCTATAACAGTAGCACCATCAAAAACAAACTTATCTAATGTATCAGAAATATACATTGGGTGTTGAGTTGGTTTATTAATTACATGAAAGTGCATAATTAGTTCACTATTTAGTGATAGATTTTGCGACTCTTGAAGATACTTGGCAATAGCGACTTTCACATCTTCTACGGATAGGTCTATCTCTGTTTTATTTTGTATTTTCATTGTGACAAACGCCCCCTAAAATTAAGTAACTGATCTAAGACTGCTTTTTCTCGTTCTACATTTTCTTTTTGGTATTTTATTTTGTGGTCTATATCTTCCATAGTGGCTAATCTTAATTCTTCGCAGTTTCTGCAACCATAATACCAATCTTCCTTTGAACTAAAAAAGGATTTTCCATACCAAGGATCATGTTCTGCTTCAAAAATATGGATAACTCTATCGCTATTCTGTAGCAGAGCAACTATGTCTCCTTTTTTCCAATTTGGAATATTTTGCGTTGTCATATTATTTATTCTTTCCGCTAGACCCATTAATAATCTCTAATATTGCTCTCATGCCCATATCAATATCAGCAAGTAATTCCTTTACTGCTGATTGGCTATAACTAAGATCAAACATAATAGTCATATCTTTAATTGCCGTAGCAATACTCTTTATGTTATCCAAATCTTGCTGGATGGGGTGACTCATTCTATACTTGTGGGCTTCGTCGTAACTATTAAAAATTTGTTTAGACATTGGTTATCTCCTAAAGACTAATAGTAAAAGCCAATCATACCACTTTAGTTTTTTAGGGGGTGATTGGTTAAGGTTTTTATTTTTATTGTGATAAATTAGTTCAGAGTATCCTTCTGATGCTGCTTCTGATGCAGATGAGTAATTGTCCTTCATAGTTAACTCCATACGCTGCCTCTAACTTTAACCAGAGAGATTAACATATCCGTATCTTCTTCCTTATATTGCTGCTCCATTTCCTCAACTTTGTCAAAGATTTCCTTAGTGGATGCTGGCAAAATATTTGGGCCAAAAATCTGATTATCATCTACAGCGTCATATAATAGGTGAGGGTCAAATCGTAGTGGTCGAATATTTTTCCACCACAAATATAATGTTATAATAATTTCGGCCGATTCTGCTTGGGGTGTGGGCTTATTATAGTCGGGATCATCATTATCCAACTTAAAACTTTCGCCCATAGTTAATTCTGCTGCCCAATCTAAATGGTCTAGTCCTGCTTGTGGACAGCGACCCTTTTTAAAGACATATTGTGCTGTATTGTCATAAGAATTAAGGTGGGCCAATTCTACTTCAACATAGTCACACAATTCATTAAAAAGACCATGCAATAGTTTAGTATCAAATTCATAATAGCCACCGGGTTTTAATCCAGTATCTATCTTATGAGTTTGATCTATCCATCTGTTACGAACATAAATCCAGACTGTACGATAAACATCATATGGAAAGTAGCAAATATTTTGCAGTTTCTTTAAACCCTTTTCTGCAAGCCAGTATCTAAATGGACGATTTTTCCTAGCATTCTTATGCCAATCATCCCATTCGTCCCCCTCTAAAGGAAATGGCTTTTCTTCTCCACGAATAAAGTCAGCAACTTTGCCACAAGTCCAGCGATGTAATCTTGAGCGAATCATTGTTGTGTTTTATCTAGTTCTTTGATAATCTTATTAAATTTGGTCTGAATCTTTTTATTCTCTTTAGCGTCACAAACTCCAAGACCCTTGTTGGTCACTTCCACACTTTCAATAATGGGAGATTCATAATCTACCGTTACCCACTCACAGTTTTCCTCAAAATAATCAGCCTCTAGTTCGCCCAAAGCATCATGTACATCATCACTAGACTTTGCTTCAATAACAAAGGTTGTGGTCTTTGCTTCAACAAGATTCATAGTAACTAAAAATTTAGGCATGACTAACCTTTCGCTTCTTTAAAAGACTTTCAAGAATAGTTAAATACTTCTCAGCATCTTCTTTACTATCAAACTCTGTGACAATAAACTGTCCATCGGTTTTAGGCAGCAAAATGGGTTCGTCGTTCTTGGTCACAACAAACTTACCATTATATTGCTTAACATCATAAACCTTAGTCATCAATCATTCTCCATATGAAGGTAATCGTCAATATCGGGTTGAAAATCATCAGTTTCGCCAAGAACCACAGCAGCACAGTATAGAATATGTTCTCTTGGATCATTTCCATCTCTTACATATTCTTGATAACTAATCTGCTCACAATCACTATCAAAAATATATCTGGCACACTCCATAGCAGCAGAAGGATAGTCTATAGTTTTCATACAAACACCTTATAATATCGTTCACATCTCTTAATAAAGGATGGAAGCATCTTACGCAAGTTATGAGGCATATTATCCAAAGCATCCATATGCTCATAATAAGATCGCCCAAGAGCAATCTTTAGCCCCATCTTTTTGCTAAACTTATCGCCCTTACGGCACTGAGCATATCCCACATTAAAATTCCCATGACGACCCTTTTTAACAGCCACCAAAACTCCACGGGGATTACCATGCTTGTCACGGTAGTAACTAATCAGAGTATTTTCTGGAATATTAACATCGTTCATGTTTGTCTCCAATCTCCAAGGCTTAGAACTCATAACGGTAGTATATCACTCTATCGGCAGTTGTCAATACCTCAGTTCACAAAAAATCAATCCACCAACACATTCACAGTATGGGTTTCTGGAACACCAAAACCATTCTTACAAGAAAAAGTAAGACTAACATTATCTCCCACAACATTGGTTTCAAATTCCTTAAAAACCAAAGTATCAGGATGTTTAACCATGCTTTTAACAATACTCTTAGCCCTCAGAATCTTATCAATCTGAGAGTTAGATGTAGTGGGCGAATCACAACCGATAAAAATCAAACACAGCAAAAAAATCAATTTCTTCATAAAATCTCCGTAAAAGGGTTAGTCTGACCTATTTTGACTCATTTAGAATAAAATCAATCATTAAACAAATCCTTCAATAAAATCACTCTCCAAATCAAGTTCATCCCAATCTTCTTTTGTAACATTCCCTATCACTAAATAATTGTCGTCAGTAGAATAATCTTGATATTCATCATATTTAATGTAAAAATCTTCAGACTTTGACGACTTCATTTGATTAAGATCGGTTATAAGTTCTTGAGCCTCTTTATGACCAACAACACTACTAAAACACTGAATAAGATTCATATGTATTTATTCTCCTTGAGAAACTTGTATAGATCACCGAATTGTTTTTGGCCTATCCTAATTTCCTGCGGCTCGTCACTATTATAACTAAAAATTCTCACTAAATAAGGATTGTTTTTTAGAATAGGATTATAATGAATTTCTATTAGATCATACTCTAGTTCAATTACTCTGATTCTGGTCATTTTCTAATGAGGCATAGATAAAATCTGCCAACTCCTTTAGTTCAAATTTATCCGCAGGAGCATTAACATAATTACTACTAAGAGATATTGTGGTCAGATTATCGTCTTTCATCAGATGAAATATAAAATGTTGACCAGTATATTTTTGGTGTTCTTTCATTCTCGTTTTTCGTTCATCTCTCTAAGAGTTCTATCATATCCATAAGTAACTCGATTTGGTTCTATTTTATTTAGTGGTTTCGTTGGTAAACTTTTATAACTCCACCATTCACTACCATCATATTCTTGTCTTTCAAGCCACCAATCATCTCCAACAATAACCAAATGACTAGCAACTTTTGCTGCTCCATAACCATCATCATCATATTCAACATTAGCAATTTTAACAAAATGCTCCCAATCAAAATAACCATAATGAGTAGAACCGATCCATCTAACGTCAGATCGGGTTTTACCACTATTATTAAGAACATCAATTGTTTCACTTAAAAGATTCATTTAAACTCCTCACAAACTAGTGTTATTTCTTTTTCATCAAGATGACCATCTTTATAAATAGACGGAAAAGGCATTCTGTTTAGGGTTATCTTTGTAAATTTACGTTCACCACCATCTATAAGTTTTCCCGTTCTGTACATTACATCAAAAACTTGGTCTTTGTAATTCAAAGAAAAAATCTTATTCACTTTTGCAATAGGTGCTAACATTGGTGTGGTTCCTTTTTTAATATCCACTAGTTTTGATGACTCATTGATCGTACAATTCTGGATATTCTCTAGTTAGTTTGTCTCTTCGTTGGAATTATTATTCATCAAAATCGTAAGGTATTGGCTTTATTCTATTTCCATCAACGTATGTAAATTTCATTTCGTTTGTTCTTTCCACTAATTTCTCAATTCCGCCAATCGGGCCACAAACTATCTCCATCATTACCTTGTTACAGTCTAGAATCTCATTATAAATAGTCTGATTAACCAAACTAGACATAGGCATCTTACCAAGCCTTTGAATAAGAGCAAGTTGTTCATTTAATACAGTTTTAATATCGTCAATATCTTCTTTATTCATAAAAATCACACTTAATTTCTTCGCCACTTTTCATAGTAATTAGCATAAAGTTTTCGCCAAATGGTCCAAATTGAAAAATGTAATGAACAGATTGAATAGGACAATTTTCTGTTTTGGTTAATAAGATCAGATAATCGTATAGTTCATTCATTTTACTTCTCCATATTTTTCTCCAAATAGTTGTTAATAAAATCGGCCAAACCTTTTAGTTCTTTTTTATTACAAATATAGGTCACACAATTATCATTTCGATCATTATAAATACTAACAACTATGTTGCCATTACTCCAATTTTCAATCTGAATATCAATCAGTTTATCTTTATCAAGATAATATTGTGCTGGTTTTGAATCCATAGTTATTCTACTTCCCAACCTTCAACTTCAAGATCATAATATCCATTACGATAGTATGAAGTATCACCATAGCGTTCTCTTTTACCTTTAGATAATTTATTATCGGCCACAAACTTTCTTGCATTATCATCATTTAAAAATACTCTTACAATTTCTTTATCTGGATGAGATACAAAAGGCCCACCAATTTCATCCTGATAAACATTTTCTCTTGTACCAATAACAATATAAACTTTCATTTCTTTCCTTTTAATAAAAAAAATAATAACAGAAATATGGGCCATAATAGACCATAAATAAAAGGTCGCCACAACAAATCAGTGCCTCGTCCTGCCAGTATACAGTTAGATGTTACATATAAAAAAGTAAATAAACTCACGGTTATATAACAGCCAGTAAGTAATCCAATTAAAAACATTTTCAATTTTATTTAGTAGTTTGAGTGTTTATATAGCATACATAAATTTGCCACAACTTAAACAATATCTATAATAATAGGGATATCCTGATTCGTCATAAAAATATTCATGCTTACAGGCATTTTGCAAAACTTCTAATTTTCTTTTAGCCTTTTCGCCTTCTTCTATAAGTTTTTTGAGATTTTCTACATCTGTTTTGATTTGTTGATTTAAAACAGGCAAAGATTGTATCTCTATGATATTATCACTTGAATAAGTAAACATTTTATTAGTCATTGATCTAACATTTATACTCCAAAGAAGCCTTTTTATCATCAGTGATTTCGTTTTTGTTCATTTCTTTTCTCCATACCTAAGTTTCCACTCTGATAAATCAACATCAATACCAGCGGCCTCTTTAATTTTATTTGCTATGTCTAGCCCACTATTTACAATCACATTCATTCTACTATAAAACACCCAACTGTTACAAAAAAATCGTCCATTAGTTAGGCCACTTATTTTTCATTGTTTCGCCAATATTTTGTAGATTAGCAAAATCATCATAACTAATTTCGCCACTATCATACCACTTACGAGCAAGACTCATAGAGTTGATTATATCGGTAAGGTATACTGAGTTATTTAGTCTTTTCAAGACTTCTTCATATTTATTCATTATCTCCACCCATTCTTTCTATAATTATTTCTGACGTGTTCAACACCGGGAATATTACCTATCTCACGATAATGTTGGGCCTTGACAATTTGGAAATTCCACTTCATTAGTTATTCTCCAAATAGTTATCACGTTTAATAGTCTTTAAAGGATAAGGAACAAATACTATTTCTGTTAGAAGTTTTTCCTCTATAGTGCGAGGTGGTTTACCAGACTCATCTAATACATATCTTTCTATTTGACCAGTTTCCGTATCCGCCCTAACAACATAATCTAATCTGTTACCATTTGCATCAAATAGTTCATAATTATAATGGTCAGAGATATTAACGTCTAGTATCATTATTTATGCTCCAAAGTCTTTTGCTCATCAGTCGCACAGATCAAACGAGTCACTCTGGATGGTGATTTCGTTTTTGTTCATTTCTTTTCTCCTTTTATTCCAAATTGAATTATTGGCAACCTACTGGATTGTATCAGTTGATCTAAACTTTGTAAAGAGTCTGTATTTAAGCCTATAAGATAATCATCAAACTTATTCCAATCTTTTTTATCTATTATTAGCCAATATTCTGTTTTTGTTAGCCAATATTCTCTTTCAGAATAACCACACTCTACTCGCCCAGCCGCCCAATTATCTCCATTTTCCTCTATCCACTTATTGTTCATTATGATTTCTTGAATTAAATTATAATGCCACATTTTATGTTCCAAATATTCTATCTATAAATAATAGACATTGCATAATCGCAATAAAATAAAGTAGATAATATTCCCAGCGTGGAATAGTTATCATTTCTTAACCTTTTTCTTCTTAGGCTTAGGCTTTTCCCACATTTTATTAACAATTTCCATTTCTTCAATATAGTATGGTCGCCCAGTAAAATCGTAATTATTATAGTAAGACTCTGCAATCTCTTTGGTTTTACAAATCATTTCAATTCCTTCATAAATACTAGCAGCACCATATTCACAAACTATAGCATAAACTTTCATATAAAAGCCTTTCCCCACATATATTTACCATTAAGAGTTTTTCCAAATCTTTCAATAGTAAAAATTGTCAACTTAAAATCTTCTTTATAAATAAAATCATGACGCTTAAACCAATCAGCAGCATCAGCCCAATTGTTAAAGATTAAACATTCTGGAAATGGTGTAAAATTGAACCCAAGATTAGCAATATCAATAGGATCAAAATACAATACTAATTTATTCATTATTTTTCTCCCATAAACTATTCTGAGATTTTGTTATACTTAATTGTTTAACATTTTGCATTAATTCTGGAATATCTTTAGATGCTTTTGCTGGAGTCATATCGTCATCCTCCCAATTAACGATATTCATATGATTTTCAAAACAAATATCTAGAGTTGCCTCGTTTTCATCATCATCATAACAACGATATTGTATAATGATTTCACTTTTATCGGGCAGAATAATTGTAATATCTTCTTCCATCGCATTTTTACTGATTTTGATAGTTTTATCATTACTCATTATTTTTCTCTAGACAGTTATTGATAAAATCGGCTAAACCCCTAAGTTCTTCCCTACTACAAGTATATCCCACACAAGTATAATTTCGGTCATTATAAATGCTAACGTGCATAAATGATAGTTTTTAACAATAATTTCTTTTCAATCCACGACGCATCAGTTCTTTTAGTTTTTGATGATTGTATCTGATGGTGTGCTTTCTTATTTCTTCTGCATCTTCTTTACAACCTAAGCCCGAAATAACCTTAATAAGTTTATTGTCCGTTAGATTGTTGTTAATCCAATCATAACAAGAATCTATCGCACAACGGGATTCACAAATACGTTTCCATTTAATCATTTTTATTCTGTTCATTTGTTTTCTCCAGAGTATCATTCAAATAATCGACCAAATTCCCCACTTCATCTTCAGTCCAAACATATTCATGGCCATTCTCATTCCCATGCTCAATATTAAGTTGATAACTTTCAAGAGAGTCAAGAATTAGGCCAACTTCATGCTTATTTAGATTAATATTCATTAGATTTGATTTCTTTTGATTTGTGGGTTCATTTCCACTAATTGATAGTTTGATTATAAGTTTTGGTGGGTTTAATACCCCTGAGACGATTCAGAATAATGGTCAAATTTTGACGTTCTGGAGTTAATTTTTTATGAAGATAATCACCAACAACCCTTTTGAGTAGAGCAATTTCTCTATCAGTTAGCAACACATTCTTATACATAAAATCTCATTTTCCCCGCATATTATTAAACTTCTTCCTCCTACTACCATGATCCAGTATACCACAAGAAAGAGTATCGTCAAGGGGAGGGGTAAAGATTCAGACTTTATGGCTAATTTTCCCCACTTTTTACCACCGGTATATTCAATAAGTAAAAATATCTTGATATTACCGTGAATTATTCGTTATATGCTGCTTCAGAGGTTATATTATGTGATTTTGGAAATTCAGAAGATGTAAAAGAGGGGGTTTTATAGTAGTGAAAATAGAATTTTTGAACAAAATAGCCACTAAAATACCATGAAACTAGTGCCACAGCAGCAATTGTTACTAGACTTTTGATAAAAGGCTTATGAAATTCGTTCATTTCTATTTCTCTTAATTATGCAGGGGAAAGTTAATAGTTATATAAATCATATTCCACAAAAGCGAAAATGATAGCATAAAGGGCCAAACACAACAACAAAGAATCATCATGGTTCATTGAATTTTCTTAAGATTTTGTATAAAACTATGAGTGAGATTATTAATCCTGCTATAATTATTATTGATCGACTTGTGGGATCAGTTACTAATGGTGGGAAAAGTGGCTTATTTATTTTGTTGGCATATTGACCCAATAAAATTACTAATAACATAATTATGGTTTTGGGGGTTTTAGTGCTTCAGAACACCAATCCACTACACAGTCGGTTTTAAAACTAACGAAAGGTAAACCAGTGTTGGGACAGATGGGAGGATTATTAACACTACAAAAATCTACTCCATTAAAGTTAAGATCAGCCCATGTAACTGTTCTGATCATATGCCAACCAATATTTCCTGGAAAGGGACCATTTGCTCCTGTTGTATTACCTTGTCCATATTGACCACCATAATAAACAGTAATAGGTGGAGAATTTTCTTTTTGACTAAAAGTTCCTTTGAGAATAAATCCACATCCTGGTCCTGCTGGGTAATTCTGATAACGTGTTGAACCCGCTTCAATCCCACCCCCAGGAACATCATTATTACATTTTTTCCAAGAAAAAACTCTTTTATCATTACAATCATAGGCCACTAGTTCCATTGAAACATAGGTGCCTAATCTACCCTGACTACTTCCTAAATAATATAATCCCCCACACTGATATAATCTTACTGGTCCATCACAACCACAACAACAATCTAAACTGTTGGCTAATTTATTATCTTTGACTAATAATTTATTATCTAAAGTTATGAGAGGTGGCATAAGAAGTATCTTTTTGACTGACTGTGAACATCCTGAACAAACAGACAGGATCGGGTCAGACAAATCCCATCATTATAATATATAATATGAGATATTAAAGATAATTACAACTTATGAATTTTTGAATTCCAACTTAGGAATCATAGCATCGTCGTCTCTGTTTATTTCTTGCAGCCTAATAACTATAATTTTATTAGTTAAATCTTTTTGTTGAGATAATTTCGCCCGTAGACTATTTACTAATTTATTCCAGTAGTTATTATTATTAATATCCTCCTGATTAATTTTACAATAGATCATAATTTTTCGCTGACTACAACCAACAAAACCAAATGGCAAAGATTGGGCGAGACAGTCTCATTATTTACTAAAATTTTTGTACTCTGCTCAGTACAACATATACTAGGTGATACCACCATCAGACCAAAAAATATTTTTCTTAATGTCGCTAACTACGGTCACCTTGGGCAAACGGGATAGTTTAGAAAAAACAAAAGGGTGGCAGACTTTCATCCACCACCCTTCTGAATTGTTACTTCCTGACTCCTGAGAATGGTCTGACTATGGTCTTGGGACGCACAGGTTTGACCACAGAAGGCTTTTTACAAATCCCATTGGCACAGTTACCACCGAAACTAAACTGAGCCATTCCAAACACTAGTATCAGTGCTACTAAATATCTCATCAACTTACTCCTTTAGTTAAGATAAAAAATTTACCACTTGACAAACCACCGAATAGGTATTATATATTATGCAGGCCGGTCAGTTATATATATATATAAGAGTATAAATACAATATATACTACTTAGTCATCCACACTTTGAATAACTCCCACAATGAATCCACAAACAATTAATATTGCCATTAAGAAAATTCTCCTGTTGTGAAACTTGACAAAAAACGGCCACAAGATAAGATAAACTGTGGTGGTGACTGCTCTCATCATACCACAGGTATCGGCAGACTCAAGGTTTTTACTATACGCTCCAGTTTATACAAAATGATCAGATTTACTTAACTATTTCTTTTTTAGTATCAGTAGATGCTTTGACCCTAATAAGTTTCTCGCCCTCTTGGAGTATAATGGGTTCATTTAATTTAGCACTAATCACAGTATTATGTTCCATAGAGTTTATAACACTCTGTTGATATAATCCTACTAGAGCAAAACCCAAACATCCTAGCCACCCAATATATCTCATTTAATCTCCTCCAACAATTCAGGATAGTAATCTTTAATCTCATCTTCCAAAGGAATATTATCCATAAGACTTTTACTCTCAACCAATTGCTCATAAGCAAAAGAGTATAAAGAGTCCCAATCCATATCATCTAATAGTCTATGGGCATATGATCGAATAATATCTTCACGATTTTTATCAGTAACAGTAATCATTGGAGTTCCCTCACTTCCACAATGTTTTCTGGCTCAAATCCCCCAAAGAATTCAGGTTCATTATACAATTTATTATTCAGATAATCAGCAATCTTCTCATTATCAAACCTAGGAGTAAAAACATCATCAGTAATTGCCAATTCAATAGATACTTTGACCAGTTTCATATTCTTTCCTTTCCTGCATAACAAGACGCACCTTGCAGTATATCACACCTGACTATCACAGTCAATCTCTATAGTAAAGACCACCACTTTTCCGCTGACTACCAGCAACGGCAGCAAATCGGCTAGATAAGGTGAGACAGTTTTACTGTATTCTCTATAAGGTTTAATATTTATATTATCCTACATATTCCTCCCATCCACCCTATCCATCACCATCGTACCCATTATATCGGCTCATGGGGGTGTGCCACAATAGTAGGCAATATGATACTATCTTATGCTCTATCGACTGCCATTTTGGCATTCCGGCCGGCCGCCCTGCCATTTTGGCAGCCTATTGACAAAAAACCGCCGCAGGGTTGCCCCTACGGCGGCTTCGATCACGCCACGAAAGGAAGAATCAGACCGCGTTAGCAAACTCCATAGCCACATTCAGTGCCTTGAGATTATCATTAGCATTTTGACCGAACCAGAGAGAGTCGAGCCGATTATCGGTCGTGCGACCCTTGTTATAATTCAGGTACTCATTGTAACCGTTATAAGCGGCCCAGTAAGTTCCACGAACCCCAGCAGCACTCTGCTTCGGACCTTCGATTAGTGCAAGAATTTCGTCCATGATATTCCGGGTGCGAGTCTTGATATCGCCATCCGGCGTACCTTCGATGCCCAGCACCGTCTTGACATATCGACGAACATCATTCTGGTTGAAACTCTTGCTAGCAAGAAACCGGAACTGATCGGCAGTAGCCTCAAACTCAGCGTTGATATTGTCCATAATATCACGCACATTATCCAGATTATTTTTGCTGGAGCGAGTGTGACGAATCCGAATCAGTTTGCTAGCCTTGTTGTGATGAGCAGCAGCCAGCGTATTCACGCAGACCACGCGGATCGGGGTATATCCGACACGAATAGCCGTTGTTCCATCGTGACTATTACTCAGCAGAATAAACTTGCAGACCTCATCACCCTTGACAATTTCGCTATTGTCGCGGTTGAGTTGAGCAAGCACCCAAACCTTTTGACCACTATGGAGCGAACCGGCGGTATGCAGATTGCACTCGCCAGCATCCAGAAAAGGCTGGAACCAATCAAACGCATCCTGATTCTGGAGCGGAGTATATCGCGGACCCACAACTCCAAGGATGCTACCATCAGTCTTGCGGTACGTTGCACGATGCGACACCGGCACACCGTCCACAGTCTGCAAGTCCTTCAATCCAACTTCCCAATCCAAACCAGCAGCGGTAATCGCCTCGCCAATCGACGGAGCCTCATCCAACTGATTGCCCAGACCGTGCCAAGGCGTAGCACCAACAAACATCATCTTTTCAACAGCAGCAGGCATTGTCAACCCTTTCGTGATAGCGTTCTTCGTTCCGATGCACTGATTCTACACTATGATATCGTCTTGTCAACAGCCAGAATTGAGGAAATTTTTTCTGCCATTTTGGCAGATCGGCCGGCCGCCCTGCCGTTTTGGCAGGATATGCGGACCCCCTTTTAGACGTTTAATAGTTGAGTACGGAATCTTCGTTCAAATTCTTTAATATTATCTTTATTATATGAACATTCTTCTGGCATATAGCAATAGAGTCCTACACACTGAGCCTTGCGGTAGTCATTTGAGATAGTGCTTGTGATATGCCTAAAAGTATTGCCAGAACAAATAAGGTCGTCAATTATTATGTACCTCCAAGGAGTAACACCTTCCATAAAAAAATTTGAATAACATTCCTCGTTTTTCTTACGAATAACAATAATATGTTTATTCAGCAGTTCAGCAATTTGTGGAACAACCATCAAACCACTAATACCACAGCAGGCTATACTATCAAACTCATCAGTTATCTTACGCAAATCACAAATGGCCTTTATGATTATAGAATTTCTGTGCTTATGATTTAGCACTTTTGTAGTATGGCTACAACCCTTAATATATTGGCCGTCTGGAGTAACTCGATGATCTTCTAGTTTCTGATGTAGTATATTCATAACAGCACGGATGATACGATTCGAACGTATAAGAAAGGAATAAGAAAGGCTAGTTGCCTATAATAGATACTTGTCCCACCAAGTTGCATCCGTGAAGAAGAGTTCTCACTTCGTCCGCTCCAGCAGGCCGCGAGCCACAGCAACCGCCGCCTCGTCCTCTTGCCAGTGGCTTCCACCGGCCGTCCTGTCATCGTAGATTATGTCATTGGCGGCCTCGCACAGCCGCTCAATCGCCTCCCGCTCCTCGTCGGTGAGCCGCAGGCGGGCAACCTCTCGCTGCAACTCCTCGTATGAGGGCGTGTCAGCAAACCGTCCGATTGGTGTCGGCCTCATGTCTGTCTCCATGCCTGTGAGAACCACGCGATGCTGCGGACTGCGCCGCAGATCGCAAGCGTTCTCAGCCTAGTCGTTCCAGCAGGCCGCGAAACACAATTGCGGCGCGCTTTGCGTCTTCAAGCCCTACTCTGTCGTATTCGTCGGCTTGCCTAATGCCGTACTCCAACGCCTCCCGCTCCTCGTCGGTGAGCGTGGGGTGGCCAAGCCGCACCACAGTCCCACCGACCATCGCGGCCTCGCTCGTCGCGTCCTTTTCCAGAAACCACAGCGAGTGCTGCACGCCCTCGTCGTCAATCACGGCGTAGGCCATCACCGCAGAACCACGCGATGCAGCGGACATCTCATCTACCTCTTTCGTCATGGTCGCTCCTGTGTTCGATGCCGCTGATCGCAGCCGTTATGTAACCAGAAGTCGGCACCCAAGTGCGATAACAGCAACAACGGCTCCGGTCGCCCCAAACACTACAGCAACGGCGGGCCAGCCGCCGTGCATGTGGCACAACACCGCAACGCCCGCAAATGGGGATGAGGTCAGTGCAACGCCGATTATTTGAGTGATTGTCATGTGTGTGTCTCCATAACCACGCGACGCAGCGGACGAGCCGCTGATCGCTGGCGTTCTCAGCCGTCAAGGCAGAGGTTTGATATTCCGCTCGCGAAGTTTACTGGCTTTCCGCTCTCGTCGCGGATCACAAGATCGACGCGGTACAGATAAGAAGGGTCGTAGTCGCACTCAACTTGCTCAACACGCACTACCTCCCAATCGAAAGAACCGAACCGCACGTGCTGGCCCACTGACGGGAGAATGCACGCCGGCACAACCGTTGCCCCAATGACGCGACGCCAGCCCGCAACAAATACGCGGTTCTTTGACCGCCGCAAAACCTTACCAGAGCAGTTCTCTACCAACTTCCAAGACACCGGCATTTCGCTACCCCTTTGCTTCTGCGAACCAAGACGATGCAGCGGACTCGCGTCAACGTCTGAAATCATGTCGTCCTCCTGCGGCTGCGAGCCGCTCCTGGTCCTGAGTGTTATTCTTCCACTATTTCATCGGCCAAAATATGATAGTAATTGTCCCATTCTCTTTCATCGTAGAGATTAGTTTCATAACTGTGGTCATCATCATACGAAAAGAGTTCGTCTGAGTCTTTTACAATATCTTCATAATTCTCATACTCGCCATGAAACATAAAACTCTCCTTTAATCGCATTATACACCAAACACCGTCCGCTGTCAATGGGTCATGTAGGACTCGAACCTACAACCTACAACTTAAAAGGATGCTGCTCTGCCAATTGAGCTAATGACCCGTATTTAGCCTTATTGTACCTCGCCAGATTGTTTTGTCAAGTGACCCTACGGGGATTCGAACCCCGATATTCGGAACGAAAATCCGAAGTCCTAAACCGTTAGACGATAGGGCCACACTCGCAACTCAAACGTCAGCCTCCGAAACATATAAGTAGGGCGTGTACGAGTCGAACGTACCTAAGATCACCTTATAAGAGTGACGGATGCAACCGGCTTACCTTACGCCCCGTGTTGTGGGATTATACCTTGTTATCGACCGTTGTCAAGTAAAAGTTTAGTGGTGGATGAGGGACTCGAACCCCCGAAGCCGAAGCACCTGATCTACAGTCAGGCCCATTTGCCGCTCTGGAAATCCACCAACGGAATCTACAGGATTCGAACCTGTGGAGGATTTTAACCCTCGGCGGCTTAGTAAACCGCTGCCTTAAACCACTCGGCCAAGATTCCAACAAAGGCGGAGGGAATCGAACCCCCATCTACGGTTTTGGAGACCGTCGTTCTACCGTTGAACTACGCCAATCAAACTAAGCACACGGGGTAGGATTCGAACCTACATCTGACAAATTAACAGTTTGGGGCATTACCATTATGCTACCCGTGTATAAATCATATGCCCGGCTAGGATTCGAACCTAGACTCAGTTGATCCAAAGTCAACAGCTTTACCAGTTAAGCTACCGGGCAGCATTATTCACCGTTTTTTATTTCAATTCCTAGAGCCGGTAGTAGGATTTGCACCCACGACATTCAAATTACAAATTTGACACTCTGCTAACTGAGTTATACCGGCAAAGAGGATAGTTTTTATTTAAAGATAGAATACCCTCATAAACTATCTTCTCGATTTGTCATGACTCAAACCAAGAATAACCTATATATCATACTCCTTACGCCACTTCCTGTCAATATCGCTGCGGGTACGTTGACGCTTGGGCCGATTGTCCATAACCGTATACCGCTCCTCCCTGTGACCCGTAGGAAGTTCCCACCGCTGCTTGGTTTTGATTTTGATACTGTTGTACTTGCGACGTGGCCGCATATCGTCGTTGTTGTGGGGGATGATCATACCATTGTCCGTTTTCGTGAAGGTAAAAAATCCTATCTAGGTTAGGGTCATACGCCATTAAACAATATTGTACAGGATACTTAGGAGTTGTCAAATTTTTATTTAGGGGAGGAATTTTTATATCCCCTTTTTGATAATCCTTAACACCCGTATACACCAAAGCAGCAGCAGTCAACGCAACGCCAATCCATTGTAGCATATTAACCCTCCTTGTCAAACCCTTGTCCATGAAAGAATTATCGGCCAATCGTACCAGAAACTTAACTGCCGTTTTGGCAGATCGCCCGGCCGCCCTGCCATTATGGCAGAGTGTCATCCGTCAATTCGGATTCGGCGGCACGAATAATGCTAGAAGTAGGAATTACGTTAGTACCATTATCAGCACTGACATAATCACGAAAACCACGCTCATCAATATAAAAATACTCATCTATTGTATCCATCTTGTTAGTCATTAGGAATCCGGCCACTCCAGCCTCAAGAGGATCACTATGGTCCATAATCACTTGAAGCGTACCACTATTAACATAATACTTAGCCATTGTTATATCCTTTTAGTGGGCAGGAAATAGTACGTTAGCCAAACCCTTGACGCACATATCACAACTAATACTATCCTTAGTACCAGTACAAGTAATAACTGATCGACCACGACGAATCTCGGGGCAAACAACATACTTGACATCTTCGATAATTACCAGTTTAGGCAAAGCCTTACGCCACGCATCGGCCTTGGCCTTACTCTTTGGACGCTTGGGAGCAATCTTAGTATCACTATCGCACCACGCAAACAACTTAAAACCGGCAGACACCGCAGCAGCCCTATCTTCTGCATTATGAATACTAGCATAGACGGCCATATACTTTTCCAGTACAACAAGCCGACTATCGTAGATATGAGTATAAAACCACATATTAGGCAGACTAATACCATCGGCCAGAACACTCTCACACGCCCACGTTACATTCTCAACATAGTTGGTATCAAGTTCGCCGTTGAGAAACCAATCGCCACGCTCATGCCAGCGGATGCTTTTATTACGCTTGATAGCATCAAGAATCATAGCACGAATCTTATGCTTTTCGGTAATAACATTAGCAAAGCCCGCGGTGCGAGCGTTCTTATACTGATTCTCGGTGGCTTCGGCATAGCAGCCATTATTGAGAAAGTCGCACGTTGACGGGCAAGTGTCGCCAACAGGACGCGAAACCACAATGCAACCCTTACCCAACTTGTCGTTACCATCAGCAGTTTTCATGGTTATCTCCCTTGTGCTAGTGATTCTACACTACGTTATCGGCTTGTCAAGAGAAAGAATCCACAAAATTTTAACTGCCATTTTGGCAGTTCGGCCGCGGAGCCTGCCATTTTGGCAGAAGCGAGAGCGACGGGACTCGAACCCGCAACCTCCAGCGTGACAGGCTGGCGATCTAACCGATTGATCTACGCTCCCTAAATAGCCCCAAGAGGAATCGAACCTCTAATACAGGATTAGAAATCCCGTGTTATATCCTTTTAACTATGGGGCCGAAATACCGATAGCCGCCAGTGCGTCCACCAGCGGTCTATCGGACATTATAACTCCCGAACCGTGTTCAGCCAACAGTCTCCGCCTCAACCTTAGTAGTCTTAGCCTTGTGACCGTCACCGGCTTCCTTGACACTCACACCGAACTTGCGATTACGGGCAACCTTCCAGCCCTGCTCGCTATAGTCCTTGATACCCTGGGCCTTGACCACCACAAGAGTACCATCGGGCAGACCATCGGCAAGAGCCTGACGAATCGTATCCTCAACCACTTCCGTATCAAGAGTGTCCGACGCAACAGCAACCGCAAAATCATAAGTACGCATAGTAAAAACCTTTCCCAAAAGAGTTATCAACCACCAATAAACGAATCATACATCACTTATCGTCACTTGTCAAGTGCTGGGTTGAACTTTTTTGTGTTGCAGTCAACCAGCGTCTTGTCTCGTGATAACATCATTCTACACTAAGCATCGGCATTGTCAAGTATCATACATGAATTTTTTATGCTGTCATTTTGGCAGATCGCCCGGCCCCGCTGCCATTTTGGCAGACAGGGTTTGGATCATGAGAGAAAACCCTCACAACCCAAAGTGGTCAGATCACGCAGCAGATTCTCGGCCGCTTCCGGAGTCTTGAGGGTGATGCTCTGCTTGGCGTTGGGAGAAGCAGGATGCCACTTGTCGTACTTCCAGCCGCCAACCAGAAAATCCGTCCACTCCTTTGCCTCCTTAAAACCCCAGCCGGCGTGGAGTCGGATAGCCTTGATACAAGGAACACGGTTATCAAGAGTCATGCCAGCGGTGATAGTAACCATCCTGTGCTGGTTCACACCCAACGCAACCTCAAAAGCGGCCACAATCCGCTCATAGATATCGAGGTGGCAGTTCGTCGCCAGATTCATAGCCTCACGAACCGTCAGTTCCAACTTGATCATATTCAAACCCTTTCTTCCAAAATATAAACTTGTTTGCCGTTAGTTAGTAGAGTAGCGTATTCACTATTATCCCAAATGAACTCGTTATTGTCGCTTTCACGACGCCAGTGCGGATCTCTCAACGGATTGTAGTATAATTTCTCAAGATTGTCAACCCCTACTTCATTATTTATTCTAACATCCCTACACTCAACCCACCCCGTAACATCCTTAACGCCAGCCTCATGAACCTTTTTAGCCTGATTAACCTTATTGATTAATTTGCACCCAATCATCTCTAATTGATAATAGGCAGGATCACAATAGTAAACATCAACCTTCTCTTTTCCTTGTACAATCTTGATTTGCCAATGCTTAAAAAACTGACCTTTACCAAGATGGAATCGAACTTCGGCATGTAGTGGTTTCTGTTTCATGCTTGTAGTATATCTTATCGGCTAGTGCTTGTCAAGACCTTTAATCCCCGATGGAGGAGTTGAACCACTTGACAGCCGCCACACATAATATGTCAACTGATTTACAGTCAGTCGTGTGGAACATCGGGGTATTTCGCTTTAGTTATGCGTCTTGTTGTTTCTATTATACCTTATCGACCAAACCTTGTCAAGACCTTTAAACTTTCGCTGACTACAGCCACACCAGCCAAATCCGAAGGATTGGGAAAAACAAATATTTCAAACGCTTTGGTGTCTACTATATAGAGCGTTTACAATTCGGACTAAAAAGAATACCGCTGGCGAGACTTGAACTCGCAAGCCTATAAGGCGTGACATTTTAAGTGTCATGTGTATGCCAATTCCACCACAGCGGCATGGTTGTGTATTAAGTATACTCCTATGATCGGCGTCTGTCAAGAGTATTCTTAAGAAAAAAAGAATGCCATTTTGGCAGATCGGCCGGCCAGCCTGCCATTTTGGCGGTTAATCGTTTCCGATATACCACCAGTGGCATTGCTGGCAAAATAACCAGATTAAACCATTATCATCATATTTCCATACTAGCACATCACAAGCGCCACATGGACAAATATCACTAAGAGTTTTCATATACTAATTTCACATACTTATCCACAAGTTCACTAGCACTAATTTTATGAGTAGAGATTAATTCTTTAGTTCTCTCTATATTATTCTTATTCATGGCACTCATACGAGAGTTAAAAAAGTTAATCACATAAATCAACGCCTTATCTTTATTGTCAATCATGATGGATAATCCTTTGGGTAATCTTTCTCTGGTTTTGCTGGTCTGTAAGGTTGCCAATACGGGGCATCCATACGATCCACAACGCCGGGAGCCTCGTCGCATAAAATAATATGAGGACTTACAGGATCATTTGGAGAATAATGGTATATACCAACCCACACACCAATATATTTTCCATAATACCAAATCTTTTGCCCGTCTTCTGGTTGACGATCAAAAAAACTAATCCATTCCATACCTATTCCTTTTGCAGATAATACTCTGGCATAATAGAACCATTTTTAGGACACACTACCAGTTTTGGCTTCCTCAATCTTTTCCAAAACTCTATTTTGCATCTTTACAAACTGAGCATGACTACCCCCCCAATTACCCCATGAAACACCAGAGTCAATATGTTCATGAACAACACTCAGAAGATAATCAAGTTCAGTCTTAGTCAGTTCAAGAGTTTCAGTTTTCATTGTTATTTCTTATAAGGATTTAGACCAATCTCATTACATTAGGTTGTCCATAATGCCAGTTCATTTCGTCCTAGCAATAATTAAGCACTTTGTACCAGTTTTCTCATCTGTAAACTCCACGCACTCATGAGGCCCATAATACCAAGCCCCTTCACCGCGTTGGACATCAAATACAATATCATTATTGTCCAATCTAATATCATTATACCCACCCTCATACCCAAGAGTCAATACCCTCATATCGCCCGGATAATTCTTCAACATCTCAATAAGTTCATTAACGGTCATTATTTCCACCTAAAACTAAATTTAGTAGCCTCGTTATCACAAATAAAAGTAAAGTATGCCAAAAAGAACATGGTTAAAGATGGGAAAAACAGAATTATTTTACGAAATACTCTCATTTTTTTTCTCTAAGACTTTTTCCACAATCTTCATCATCTCTTGAAACTTTGGATCAAGAAACTCATCCAGAAACTCTTGCAGTGTCATTTCAGTATTCTATCATTCCTGACCGGCTATGTCAATATCTTTTATCGGAAACCAGCCACTCCAACCATCAGTCAAATTTTTCATCAAAATAGCATCTTCGCCCGGCCAGCAAGGAACACTCTTAGCATCCTGCTCAACCTTCCAAAGACCCGGATGACGTTTCAGCCGTTCTTTTGTCCACTTTCGTGCGTTTTGTTTTGGTATGATTTTCATAAAACTATTCTACCATTCTTTATCATCAAGTCAAGTACCGACCGCCGATAGTTTTACGAACAGCCTCTCGGTACTGATCCGTTCAACCTCAAGGTTTTACCTTATCTAAGGGAAACTATCAGCAGATTTGTAACCAGCGAATCTTTTACGCCCCGATTCTATGAAAACCGTCCACGGAAATCCTCCCTGCAAATAAGGTGGTATTGCGCATATAACCCTATTTGGTCTGGCTCTTAGAAACGGTTACTGGTTGTATTGTATATGGCAACGTTTTTAGCCTATCACAAAGGATGGGAAGGGCGAACGTTTTTAATCCTAACCTATTATCTAGGAACCATAATATTGTTTATGGGTGTCACCTATTTCTACTCCTGCTTTCGCAGTTTGGGAGGCCGCGTGGAAGGTTCGTCACCGGTAACTCCCCTTCGCTCCGCTGTGCTTTGCCTCGTCATACGGAAAACCGTCACCCATAAAGTATTGGTCGTGGTGAGGACGCCATCCCCCATAGATTGGTACTTCTATCCAACGTATAACCCCGTTGGCAACTCCCCCAGTCTTTCAGAGAAAGTTTATCGAAATAGGTTATCCCAATCTAGTCCCGCCGCATGGACCCACGAAAGTTTGTGTCACCAATATAGCATACGTTCTCGACTTGTCAAGCGTATAACACCGAATGAATCGGATTTTTGTTGGTGACTCTATCATTCTACACTCTAGTATCGGCTTGTCAAGAGACAAAATCCACAAGAAATTTCCTGCCATTATGGCAGATCGGCCGGCCCGCCTGCCGTTTTGGCAGAAACTCCATCAGCCCGCCCTAGGGGTTTCCTAGGACGGGCTTGCGATGGAACATCTTTTCAGGACAGCAGTTCAGCCAGCCCTGTTCGGAAGGCTACCCCACCAAGGAGTGGCCGACGAACATTGCGGGTGCGTTCAGCGTAAAAGTTCCTAATCTTACCATCTGGCGTTTGGGCCGTCACCATATGGCGGCTACGCTCAAAGTTAGGATCATACCTACGATACCTACTCACCGCATTCAGTCTAGCCAGATAATCAGCGGAAAACTCATGAACATCCAGCACCTTAGCCATAAATCGCTCAGGATCACCCGTCACGGGCTGAATATACTCAAAGTTGTATACTCGACCAACCCGTGCATTGGTCAGACTATCCTTAACGCCACCATACACATGAAAACCAGCAAACGACAGAAGACCAGCAACCAATACCACAGCAGCAATAGCACCAATAATCACTTCATTCATCATGAAACCCTTTCGTTTTGAAAAACCTTTTCCATAGTCTAACCCATGATCGTCAAAAGTCAAGCCTACACTTCAACAAAATCCTGAACCCAATCCCGATTCACGCTTTCACGGTCGATGCCAGAATCATTCCAAGCCACACCATCGGGCGTTTGATATCCAATCTCACCACCCAAATCTTTCATACAATCCACAAACTCATCATAGGATACGCACTGGCGAGCCAGATTATACAGACCCTCATCGTTATTGATCCACAGCACAACATTCCACGTTTCGTAATTCTTGAAGCCGTTGTAGGTCATGTTCTTTTCCTTTCGTGTTTGCTGATTCTACACTAGATATCGGCAGTTGTCAAGCAATACTTAAAAATTTTTTTGACTGCCATTTTGGCATGTTGGCCGGCCGAGCTGCCTTATTGGCAGCATTTCCAGTGACATCCTCGGCATGAGGCCACCTTAACAGTATGAATTCCTTCCTGTTCACTAGTATACATAACTTCAACAATTTTCAATTCGGGATCATTATATGAAACCCCACTAGGTTCCTGTTCAAATTCTACCTTCGGCGGCTCCATTGGCTTTTCGTTCAAAAACTCTGCGGGAGTATCATGCTTAATGCTGGTATTAGCATAAAAAGCACAAAAACAACCAACCACAAACACGCAAGCAAGAAAAACGATTTCCTTAGTCGTCAATTTCATTACTATTATCCTTAGTGGAAAAAACCAGATCGGCCACACTATAGCACAACAATAAGGCTACAATAAAACCACACACAAAATTATAGGGGTCAAAATTCATCCTTGAATTCCTTTTATTTATTCAATCATTAAGATCAGCAGCCACCCCAATAATACCCACAATAAACCCACAAAAAATGACCAAGATCAAAAGCCCAGCAAGATGACCCATAACAACCTCCATTTCTGCACCATTCTACCTTTATCTATCGGCTTGTCAACGTTTCAAACTTTAGTATTTTTGGCTGACTACAGCCACCCCAGCCGAACCCGAAGGGTTAGGTGGGACAACCCACCACCATCCCATCCATAAAAGGATATTCCTTATCGTTAATCTTCACGAACCATTCAAAATTCCGCTGGTACACTCGACGCGGGCTATACTGGTTAATTCTATCCTTAGTGGTTAGCGTTTGCCAGCCCCCACTATTGAGGGTGTAGGTATTGTCAGGATGAATCTGTACAACATAGGTACTGTGAAGCATAATTCCCACACTACCATTCGGCAGAATTTCAGCATAGGTATTGTTGCCAACCTTGCGACGATCAGCGTTCCTCTTGCCACGAACCATCTTAATTGCTTCGGCGTGATTCATTGTCTTTTCCCTTAGTGGTATAGTGTAAGTCTACTCTACTTATCGACACTTGTCAAGCAAGATTCTTAATTCTTTCCAGAATATCGGCCACGCCAGCAAAATCAAGCCATCCAATTACATCACCAGTAATAAAGGTATCATAACTAATTTGATCATTCTTATCAAGAATAGCAATCTCAAACAAACCCTCTTTTCCTCCATATGAGCCACTATGAGAAACCACACTGGCCCCAAAACCATTGTCAAACTTATAGATTTTCTGGTATCCGTCAACCATTTTCTTTTTCTCCTACTAGTGTTATCGGTATTCTACAGGCCGAACTTGAATAGTCAAGAGAAAAAATTAGGGTGTCATTTTGGCAGATCGGCCGGCCCGCCTGCCATTTTGGCAGATCGGGTTCCTCCTATTCAAAATCTACGAAAATAACTTGATTATAACCCCTAGGCTTAATAGTAAGACCAACATCATAATCAAACGTATCACTCTTAACACCGGTCATTCCGGCCAAAGCCTTAACCTTTCGAGTAATATTACGCTGTGACGCATGCTTGTGAATAGTAAACTCGTGACGCTTCACCCATCCATAATTAGCCTCTCCACCAAAAGTATCCGTGTGAGTTACGATAACGTTCATCATTTTCTTTTCCTCTGGTTGTGACATATAAGACTTAATCCAATCCTTAACACTAATCTTTGGCATGTTATTATTCTCCACCATAGTAATCGTCGCTCATCGGGGTATCATCACCATAATACCCGTAGTCCTCATCGGTTCCCCATCCGGCGGAAGCGAGGCCAGTTTCCACATCGCCATCCATATCATCATCAAATGAATCACTGTAAAAATCCTCATGATCATCATAGTTAGGGTCGGTAGTGTCATCATGATAGTACATATCAGTATCCTCTTTATTATTGTAAAGATATTCGGCCAATTCATCATGACCTTTGCTCATTATTTTTTCCTTTTCAACTAACATACCACAGAACACCGTTTTCGTCAAGCATGGGCTCGGGATAAATTTCATCCTGCACATCGTCCAGCACCCCGGTCACTTCGGCCCAGTCCATCGGGTGACAATCGCTCTCGTCGATGGGTTCGATCATGTTCTCGCTCGTCATCTCAGCCAGAATCCGATTCACATCATCAAAATCGTGAAGCATAACTTTTCTCCCTTGTGATGCCTTGATTATACCAGAATTATCGGCTTGTCAATCAAAAAAAATCAACGGAAAAAATATTTTTATTTGGCACACGGTTTGCTCGACTGCCATTTTGGCAGATGGGCCGGCCGGCCTGCCATTTTGGCAGTTCCCCTACCGTAGTGGGGGTATACCGGTGTTCACTTATCCCACCCAAAGGGGGAGAGTTCCTCGCCGGTCGCCTCGACGGCAGCATACTGGGATGCCAAAGCCTCTACACGCTCCCGACTACCCGGCTTGCCCACCTTCACGATCATGGAGTCGTCATCCCCTAACACGCGGGGGTTAACCTTGTCAGCCTTGCTTTTGCTGGTATTCCGCAGAGCCGAGCGGTTGAACTTGATAACCTTTTCGGTCACAAGATAGCGGTCGTGATCGTTGACGCCGTAAACATATTCGACACCCTCCACCACCTGACTATCGGAAATCTTCACAAGGTGAGGGATAGCGATACCCTTGAAGGCCATGCGAACGGTACGCTTTGCGTTTTCGATGATAGCATACTTAGCCATGTTGTTTCTCCTGTTCAAAAGATTCTAGCAAAGTTCCGACTACAATCAACCCCCCTAGTAGGGGGTCAACCCACCTTGAATATAAACACGCGAGCGAATCCGCAGGACGATACCCCCCATCCGGGGCATCCATAAATCCAATCGGGCAACCCCTTCGCATGGGGGGGATGATAGCCGTCAACGTGTAATGTCCGACTATCATTCGGAATACGCGACACGATCATACCTTCCGATTGCAGTCGCACGATCATTTCTGATACGCTCATGATTTTTCCTAGGTTAGCCCCCACTATGGGGGAGGATTCAAAGTACCCCGATAACGGCCCGTCTATACCCGTTCACTCCCCCCGGCCGGGGAGGGGAGGAAGGGGAAAGTCGCTCCAAGCGTAATCGTAGCACTCGTCTAGATAGACGTTTGCATACTTTGCATGGCCGGTAAGAACGGTAATCATCTTACCCTTCATGCCCATAGACTTGACGTTGACAATAGTCCCGACGAAAACCTTATCGTCACGATTGCGAATAGCAGAGAAATACATACCCTTAACCGGCTTGATTGTCATTTGCATTTTATTTCCCTTTCGTTTCCCTGATTCTACCTTAGTTATCGACAATTGCAAACGGAAAAAATTAGAGGAAAAATATTTTGGTTTGGCATGATAGTTGCATATGCAAAAACTGTGCCAAACAAATACTTAGCCTTGAAATGGTGCGGGTGTTTCTGGTACTGGCATCCATGCTATGATTGTACCATAATCTTCTATATCGCATTCTTCTCCATCATAAGAATGAAACTGCCAGTTATCGGAAGGATGATTGTAGTTTTTATAACAATATGTACCTTCCTTTACGCATCGACGCCCTTCATGGCTAAGAATAGTAACATAGTATTCTTTGCGACATTCTGCCACGGGGGGAAGTTGTTTGTTGATAGGAGTCCAGTTTTGCATTTTCTTTCCCTTTCGTTTCCCTGATTCTACCTTAGTTATCGGCAATTGCAAGAAAAAAAAATCAGAGAATCTTTCTGGAATTTTTCTCGAGCATTTGGCACAGATTTTGCATAGATGCTTTCCCTACCAACGGGGGGTTTTTTCATTTCCCCCACAATGAAGGGGGATATCCAAAAAGGTGGCGGTGGTCTAAAAAAAATAAGCACCCTCACCAAATAATTGGCCAGTTTATCAGCCACAATCCACCATCCTTTTCTTTTTTTATCAAAATAATTTTTATACAGAATCAGAGTTTCATAGCGTCCAGTTGTGGTGTATAATCAGATACATTCTTTTATTGAAAGGCTCTTATGATCATAATGTTTAATAGCAAACTAATTAAAACATCAAATAATACTAAGATTAATAATGCCACCACTACCAAAGTTTTGGTTCCCAATAAACCACAGCTAGTTATCGCTCCATCTTATATCATATATGGTAGATAATTATGCCAGATATTATTCTACTAAATAATACTCCGGGCTTAAGTTTATCAGCCCCATATGCTAATCTTTCACCATATATCACGTCACTATATGAATCAAATGGATTAGGATTTAAAGGATTTTCCATAAATGATTTGGGACCAACATCAGAATATAAATTTACGTCTGATCTGTATAAAAACGATAAAGATAATTTCAAATTTTTTGATATTATTCTAAAGGATGTGCCTGGTGCAGTTCCTGGCGATTCTTTAGATTCTTTAGGTCTAAAAGGACTAAATACTATTAATGGTCTGCATACATACTATAATTCTAATAGTTTATTTTATTATAATATAAGATGGTCTTTACAATCGAATGGAACAGTTCCTCAGAGAGATTTTTTCAATCAAGTAAATCCCGCAAAGAAACCACACGTATATATCAATTTTAGTAACAATCTACAACAAGACTTTTTAATATACTATCCAGTAACTGCTAATATTGAATTAACAATTAGTTGTGGTGGTCAGAATGCTATTATTGAAGTACCAGCATTTATTAGACCAGATGGCTCCCCATTTAGTCAAATATTATTTGTTAAAAAACCTAAAAAATTAACATCTAATGATATTGTTACCATAAAAGCAAAATCAGTATTAAAAGATCAAAAATTAAATAACAAATTACCAGAAGCACAAAGCAAACCCATACCCAACACACGAGAATATAGACTCTATGGTATTGATGCTAATAATACTGCTAAACTAGAAGATAATAGAGTCAGAGTAAATGATAGAGACGCTAATTATTATACTAAGTGGGATTTTATATATTCAGATATATTTGATTTTATGGAAGATGCTGATGATCCAATAAGAATAGCTAGTAGTGAAAAAAGACCGTGGGGACCTAATAATAAACAATATTTGCACGTTACTGCCCAATCAGATATTCCAAATGCGTGGGAAAGAATAAGAATAGAGGGCCATTCTGTATCAGCAGCTAATGCGGTGTGGAGTATTGATCATCGAGAAGACAATAATCAAGTTGATACAACAACCGTTATATTAGGACCATACGATGGATCTCCAGGCTTAAACAACGGTCTCATAAAAAGATACACTTATGACTCAACCACAATACCAAATTTAGATAATGTTAACCTATATGAAAAACCATTAAATGCAGCTTTTAACAAATGCATTAAGGACAGAATACATTATTTAAACAGAGGAAATAACTTAAAAAAAGAAATTGAGCTTATGCTGTCGCTCTATGGCGTAAATTCTAACGAGGGTAAAGCCTTAAAAAAAGCATCGGATATTTTAGATGGTGGTAATTGTAAAACAAGCATAAAAGTTACAGGTATCAAAAGAGCATTTACAACATTTACGGTTAATCCTGAGACTAATGAAACTACTGAAACAGATAATGATAATAGAGCATTTACATTATCTCAGTATGAATATAGTAATGATTTTCCAAAATCTATATTTTTGGGTGATACCAATAATATTATTTTGCAATTTAAGTATAAAATTAATGTGGAAAAAAATAATGACAATTCGATAGTTTTACAGAACAATGGCTATCCTAAACCAGAAATCAACAAAAGTAAACAAATTTTTATAGTTAATATTATTGAGAATACAGATGCACAATTTCAACAATCAATTTATAGTAACAGTTTCCCCAAATAGCATTCAAAATAATTATGGCAATATATATACCAAATATTTTAAACACTAAAAGATTAAATTATAATAATCTATTATCTCAACAAACTTGTTCATTAGAACCTTGTCCAGATATTGGTTCTTCTGGATGTTGTTTTATAGGAGGAGTATTAAATCCTAATATAACTTCTGAAGCAGCATGCAACAGTGGTCTAAATTATCTGCTCTGTGAAGAACTGATTCCAATTGATTTCTTTGGTCCTGGAACTATCACCTGTCCATCAGGATATACATATCAAACCTATCCTGGTTATCCTCCAGAATGTCAATCTATTAGAATAGTAGACGATTGTAGTGAATGTGATCCATATTTTGGAACTTGTACTAGTCTTAGTGGGGAGTCTGTTTGGATAGAAAATTGTGAAAATTGTATATATGCAAAATATGAACATCCAGTATGGACAACAGGTAATGTTCCATATATAAGTAGTAATTGTTGGAATAGTTTCATTGGCTGGTATGGATGCAATACTATTGCAACAGAAATTTTTATACCAAAACCATCATCATTATTAACATCATCTACAAACGTAAATATTATAGGCCAGTTTGATGATAGTATATCAATCGATGGTGTTGTATTTGGATCTTGCAAACAGCCTGGATACATTAATACTTCTACGATATTGAACGCCTCTCAATCAGGATTCATGTTGGGTGCTGTGGATAGTTTTGGAGCATGTTGTCATGGATTTTTAGCAATATGTTTTTCAGAAGCAACCTAATTCCAGTGTATATTAGGTCTCATATCATTTTCATAACTATAAATAGTATTTAGCATTTTGTCCATAGCGGTAATGCGATATCTCATAGGTTCGTTATCGCTAACCACTATGGTACTAAAAGTATTTTGTTGTAAAAAATTCACAGGATTAATATGCTGAGTATGAATCATATTTCTTTGCAAATTAAAAAATTCTATGCTCATAGAAGAAATACGAGATGAATATTCTAGAAACTTTTCTTTATTTAAACTAGTAATATTGACATTAATATATTTTTTAAATTCATTAGAGTATGTTACAGGATCACTAAAAGTTATTGGTGGCTCAAGCCCCCTAATAGCACATTTGTGTATTCTTCTGTTCTTAAAATCAAAGCCACAATAAGTTTCATAATCTTTTAATGTTCTCACATTACCTAACCCATATTTTCCCAAATCTATACCATAGTCTTCCTCCCCCAGCAGCTGTCTAATTCTACGCTTGCTATAATCATCACGCTCATTCCACGTTTTTTCCACCACTCCTTTATTTTTAACACTATCAGTATGATCGCCCCAATGTTTATTTCTATCATATCTCCCATAATGATGCCACACAAAATTCACATTAGGATGATACAAATCATAGCCCAGTGTGTAACTTCTAGCACTCAAACATATCTCATCTCCTGCAAAATATAGATCAGGATCATAAAGATACTCCTTACAATGAGATCCACCAGTAAAAAAGTAATGGCCACTAACTAATCGTGCTCTGATGGGTCTGTTAGTTTCAGAAGCATCTAATCTTACAGGATTAAACCAAATGGTGCCACTACTTTTAAAGTCTATGGGCAAAACCTTACAAGCATATTGTAATAAGTGTTGGTCATTATTTGGATCATAACCAGCAGCATACGAGGTCAAAAACGGTTTGGACGATTGGCCTAATAAAGAATTATAGCATTCTATTAACAGTTTATCCCAATTGGGTATGAATCTATGGTGACTATCTAGCTGTAGTGTAAAGTCTTCATCTTGATATAAACTTTGAGTTAAACTACGAGCCCACCCTAATCCTTTACTTTCTGCCCAATCACAACTAATGATTCTTACACGACTATCATTACTGAATTCTTCTATGGTTTCAGTATCATCTTTTTGCCACACCAGCCCCACAGTGATATGATTTTCTCCACTGCTTTTAGAGAACAAGTCCCTTAAGGTAGGCAATAATTCTTTATCTCGATAACTGGCTATTTGTACAAATATACTATTCATAAAAAAATAAGCTACTACAATTTCTTATAGTAGCTTATCATTAGCTGTTCCTTTGGTTTTAAATTATGGTTGCACAGATAATACCTGTTTGCTTGGGCGACCTCTTTTCTTAGAGATTCCACTCTTGCGTCGTTGACGCCTAACCATGCTGGGAGTAACTAGCGATCCGCTCAGTTCGCTCAGCTTAGAGGCCACATCTTTATCTAGCATATTTTGATTGTCCATAATAAATTGAAGATCGCTCTGATTCCACTTTTTATATGTTCTGCTCATAAGTAATTCCTTGTTAAAGTTCAAAATCAACACATTTATATTATAGACCACAATTCGATCAAGGCAAGGACAGAAAAAATAATATCATTTTATATGTTTGTATAGTGTAATTATTAACTACTATAGAGTATAGGTAGGCCACAATATTAAATATATGGGTTAAAATATGAATACTTCAGAAAATCAGCCAGTTTTTGTAGACTCTACTTTGAAAGTAATAGCCAAATTAGATAACGACGTTCTAGAAGAAGCTAATGCTGCTGATAGTTCTATTTCTATAGAGGATTTATTACAAAAACAAGATGACAAACAAAAAGAATGATATTTTTAAGCGCAAACATATTTCAGAAAGTGATTTTCTACAAGCTTTAGACGTTATTAGTAAAAAATTAATCTATAAATTTAAATTTGGTTATCATGAAATTGAGGATATGAAGCAACAAGCAGCAATATTTGCTCTTGAAGGATTAGAAAATTACGATAATAAGCGCCCACTAGAAAACTTTCTGTGGACCCATGTGCGAAATCGGCTCTTTAACTTTAAAAGAGATAATTATTTTCGCCCAGATAATGTTTGTGTGGGATGTCCATTTCATGATCCTAAAAATTTAAAATCGACTAATCAGTGTTCCAAATACAAAAATAAAAATGATTGTTCAATATATTCTCAGTGGGAAAATCGTAACAATACTAAAAAAAACCTAATGAAAACCACCACTATAGAAAACGATCAAAATAAATCGGCCGACCCACAAGATATTCTTTACCACATATCCAATAATGAACTACTATCATTCATAGAAAACAACCTAGAGCTTAAGTATCGTGAAACATATTTGAGGCTCAAGGGGGGTGGAAAAGTGAGCAAATCAGATTTACTCAAATTACAGGACCATATTTCTCACATCTTGCAAAATAATAATATTAACACGGATACTCTATGACTAAAAAACGTGGCCAATTAAGCTTAGATGAAGAAAAGTTTATACGAGATAATGTGAAAAAATTATCCATAGATGATATAGCATCCCAACTTAATCGTAATGCTGCTCCTGTTAAAAGATACATTGTGGAAAATAGGCTATTAGAAGATAATGATATTTTGAATGATGAGGAATATTTAAAGCACAAATTACACAGTAAAACTTTTTGGAATGAAATTAAAAAGCAATTTGATAATGAGAGCGGCGAATTAGAATATTTTGAAAGCGTATGGATTAATCTTATTAGACAATTCAGAGAAGACGTTTTACCAGCAGAAGAACTACAAATTAAGCAATTTATCACAATAGATATTTTGATTAATCGAAGCATGAAAGAGCGCAAACGACATATTGCCGAAACAGAAAAACTACAAGTTGAAGTAGATAAAATTTATGCTTTACCAGAAACTCAAAGAGATATTCCCAGACTAACTAATCTTGAAACTCAATTAGGATTTGCTCGTAATAGCATTGCTAACTATACTAATGAATATACCAAGCTATTAAACGAACAGCAAAAAATTAGCAAAGATCTCAAGGCCACACGTGAACAAAGAATCAAAAGAATAGAAGACGGTAAAAGTAGCTGGGTTGGTTTAATACGCATGTTGGAGGACGAAGAAATTCGTGAAAAAGAAGGACGCGAGATGGAAATTATTCGTTTAGCCACAGAAAAGGCAGTATCAGATTTACATTCGTATCACGAGTTTGCAGACCAAACTGTGGATCGACCATTCCTAACGCCAGAAAGTGTCATTACTAATGAGCAATAAAGTAGCAATAGTATCAGGAATATCAGGACAAGATGGTTCCTACTTAGCAGAGTTTTTATTAAATTTAGATTATAGGGTGATCGGGTTGGTGAGAAGATGTAGTAATCCAAACTTATCTAGAATTGAACATATTTTAAATAGGCCACAGCTCAAATTAGAAGAATTTGACTTAACTGATAGTGCTTCTTGTTCAGGTATACTACAAAAATATCAGCCTGATGAGTTCTATAATTTAGCTGCTCAGAGTCATGTTGGAACATCTTTTAGTCAGCCTACTACAACGCTAAGCATAAATACTTTAGGAGTAATTAATATACTAGAAAGTATTAGAGTTTCATCACCTGCAACACGTCTTTATCAAGCTAGTACTAGCGAAATGTTTGGTTGTAGTTTTAGTGCTCAGGATGATATCAAATTTCAAAACGAACAAACGCCCATGATACCACAAAGCCCCTATGGAGTTGCTAAGTTAGCTTCCCATAACCTTCTACGCATTTACCGATCCTCATACAACATCCATGCATCATCTGGCATATTATTTAATCATGAAAGTCCAAGAAGAGGTGAGAATTTTGTTACACGCAAAATTACAAAATATATTGGACAATTAGTAAATCATAAAATACATACTAGATTAAATCTTGGTAATTTAATGGCTAAAAGAGATTGGGGACACGCGAAGGATTATGTTAGGGCTATGCATATGATGTTACAAACAGATCAGGGCGACGATTATGTTGTCTCCACAGGATCTACGCATTCGGTCCAAGAATTTTTAGTTAAAGCATTTAAAATTGTTAATTTAAATTGGGAAGATTATGTGTCTATAGATCCTACTTTATATAGACCAGCAGAAGTAGAATATTTGAATGGCGATAGTTCTAAGATTCGAAATCTACTGGGTTGGAAACCAGAATATTCATTTGATGATTTAGTAGAAGAAATGGTACATCATGATATTAAGTGTGCAAATGTTTAGAAATTTTCAAGATCCCATATATAAAGAATGGAGAAAGAAAGTTTATACAAGAGATAATCATCAATGTCAATGGCCTGGGTGTCAAAAAAAACGACAATTAAACGCCCACCATATTAAAAATTGGGCTCAATTTCCAGGATTACGATTTGTAATAGATAATGGTATTACACTATGTAGACAACATCATGATTCTATAAAAGGTATGGAAGAGTCATATGCGTCTACTTTTATGAGAATAATAGCGAGCAAAAAATGAATACAGATGATTTTACTATTATTATTGATACCAGAGAGCAACATCCGTGGAAATTTCCATACAATGCTAAAGCCAATAAAAAATTAGATACTGGCGATTATAGTATAGAAGGCTTAGAAAATATTCTATGTATAGAGCGTAAAAATGGCATAGCTGAAATAGCTAATAATATGACAGAACCAAGATTTAAAGATGTAATAGAACGTATGAAACAGTATAAACACGCATATATTCTCATAGAATGCCACTACGATCAAATGATGAACTATCCAATAGGCTCAGACGTTCCAAAAAAAACATGGTCAAAAATCAAAATTAGTCCAGCATTCATACTAAAGTTCCTAACAGAACTATCTGTGCATCATAATATTCATGTTGTTTTTTGTGGTTCTCCAGAATGGGCAGAAAAAACAGCACTTTCCATCATGAAAAGAGTTTATAATCTATATGGGCTTAATCAAGGATAAACACATATTTGATGACGCATGGCTTGGCCTTGGCGATTTATCAAAAATTATCATTCCTAAAAACCCTATGATCTATAGGTCCAAGAATGATATAGAAAATCCCGATTTGCATCTATTAAGATTAATGAAAAATCCAGAATATTTTGGTATGACGGTTAAATTATTATTTGGCATAGAACTGCACCCCATTCAAATAGCCATACTGCAAGAATTTTGGATACGTCCATTTCCTATGTATATTGCTAGTCGTGGTTGGGGAAAAAGTTTTTTATTAGCCTTATATGCTGTATTAAAATGCATATTTTATCCTGGAACTAAAATAGTTATTGTGGGCGCGGCTTTTCGTCAAAGTAAAATTATCTTTGAATATATGGAAAATATATGGAGAACTAGTTCCATATTGCGTAGTATTTTTAATGGTAATGATGATGGTCCACGACGAGATGTTGACAGATGCACTATCAGACTTGGTGATAGTTGGGCTGTGGCTATCCCAATGGGCGACGGTAGTAAGATTAGAGGTCTTAGAGCACATATTATTATTGCAGACGAATTTGCTAGTATTAGTCCTGATATTTATGAAACAGTAGTCTCAGGATTCGCTGCTGTTAGTGCTAGTCCTATACAGAATGTTAAAGAAGAAGCGAAAAAGAAAGCGATGAAAGCAGCAGGATTATGGAATAATGAATTAGAAGCACTAGAATATAAAATGGGTAATCAGGCTATTATTAGTGGCACTGCTGATTATGCATTCAAACATTTTGCTAGCTATTGGAGAAGATATAAAGCTATTATAGAAAGCCAAGGAGATCAACATAAACTAGAGGAGATTTTTAAGGGTGAAGTTCCTAATAATTTTAACTGGAAAGATTATAGTATTATCCGCATTCCATATGAATTAATACCTACAGGATTTATGGATGATAAACAGGTTGCACGAGCCAAAGCAACTATTCATACTGGTATATATAATATGGAATATGCTGCTTGTTTTACAGCAGATAGCGATGGATTTTTTAAGCGTAGCCTTATAGAAAGTTGTGTTACAGACAATAAAAAGGATATAATCTTACCCATGAGTGGTAAAGTAGTATTCGATGCTACTATAAAAGGAGATATTAATAAACAATATATTTATGGTATTGATCCCGCCTCTGAACAGGACAATTTTAGTATAGTTATTCTAGAATTATATAAAGATCATAGTCGCATTGTCTATTGTTGGACTACTAATAGAAGTAATTTTAAAGAAAGACAAAAAACAGGATTAGTTGCAGAACACGATTTTTATAGTTTTTGTGCTAAAAAGATTCGTAGTTTAATGCATACTTTTCCTCCTGTGCGAATAGGTATGGACGCTCAAGGTGGTGGAGTTGCTATTGAAGAAGCTTTACACGATCCTCAAAATTTAAATGATGGCGAACAATTAATATGGCCAGTTATTGATTATGATAAATCTAAGGACACAGATAATCAGGTTGGTTTACATATTTTAGAACTGGTACAATTTGCACGAGCAGATTGGACAGCACAGGCTAATCATGGATTACGCAAAGACTTGGAAGATAAAGCTTTATTGTTTCCACGATTTGATAATCTTACACTAGGTTTAGCGCTAGAAAATGAAGGCAAGGACATATTAGCTACAGATCTCAGCAGTCCCTTGTATGATAGTTTAAGTGAGTGTATTCTAGAAATAGAAGAATTAAAGAATGAATTAACTACGATTGTAATGACACATACTAGTGGAGCTTCTGGATCAAGAGATCGGTGGGATACTCCTGAAGTAAAGACGGCAAATGGCAGAAAAGGCAGATTAAGAAAAGACCGATATAGCTCCTTGGTAATTGCTAATATGTTAGCAAGACAAATGAATAGGGTTTTATCTGGTCCAGAATATAATGTTATAGGAGGATCCACTAAGGATGGTGGCAAGATAAGCGGCCAATTATACAAAGGGCCTGAGTGGTTTACATCAGCCGCCAATGAAGAAGGTATTTATGGTGGCATATATAGATAATTATGGTGTATAAGTTAATACTAATATAATACAATTACAAAGATATTAAAAAATATGGCTAAACAACACTCAAAAAATCAGATTATTCAGAATGCTCAAATTGTTGATGAGTCTGCTTATGTTACATGGGGTGATGATCTTGATAGTAAAGAAAAAGCTCTAAAAGCCTCATCAGAATCTTTATCAGAATATAATGTTGTAGAAAGAACCACAGCCAGACGCACCAGATTAGATTTTTCTAACTTAGATACTAATGTTGGTGGTCGTCCGGGATTAACTCGTAATGATTATTATGCTTTTAGACCAGAAGAAGCTGTTCCCACCAAAATCAAGGGAATCATATACCATGCTGATGATATATATCAAAGAGTTGGTCTAGTTCGAAATGTTATAGATTTGATGGGTGATTTTGCTAGCCAAGGTATTCGCATAGTTCACCCAAATAAAAGAATAGAACGATTTTATAAGGCATGGTTCAAAAAAATTAATGGTAAAGATCGTAGTGAAAGATTTTTAAATAATTTATATCGTACAGGTAATGTTGTTCTGAACAGACAAACTGCTAAACTAAATAATAAAATTACCGATAAAATGTATCGAGCTACGGCAGCAGCAGATATCCCTGATCCTGAAGATGAAGATATTACAATTAATAAAAAAGAAATTCCATGGAAATATACCTTTATTGATCCTGCTTATGTGGAAGTTATGGGTGGATCATTAGCGTCATTCACTAATAAAAAACTATATGGAGTTATATTACCATCTCCATTACGCAAGATTATTAATAGTCCTAAAAATGAGATAGAAAAAGAAATTATTAATCAATTACCGGCAGACATTATAGAGGCCGCAAAGACACGTAAGCCCTATCTATTAAATGCCGACAAGACGATAGTATATCACTATAAAAAAGACGATTGGCAAGCCTGGGCATATCCTATGATTTATGCCATTATGGATGATATTACAGTAATAGAAAAGCTAAAATTAGCAGATATGTGCGCTCTAGATGGAGCGGTTTCAAATTTAAGAATTTTTAAATTAGGCAGTCTAGAACATAAAATTGCACCCACTAAAGCAGCAGCCGCTAAATTATCGGCAATATTAAGCAATAATGTGGGAGGTGGAACAATGGATCTGGTATGGGGTCCAGATATTGAACTAATAGAGAGCAATACTAATGTTCATCAGTTTTTGGGTGAAGGTAAATATATACCACATCTTAACTCTGTATATGCTGGATTAGGTATTCCTCCAACACTTACTGGTACTTTCGGAGCATCTGGAACTACTAATAATTTTATTAGCTTAAAAACTCTTACACAAAGATTACAGTATGGTAGGGATGTATTAGTGAATTTTTGGGATAAAGAAATCGAGATTGTACAAAAAGCTATGGGCTTTAAGTATGCTGCTAAAATAGAATTTGATAGAATGGATTTAAGCAATGAAGACGCAGAAAAAGCTTTACTTATACAGCTTGCAGATAGAAGCGTAATTAGTGATGAATTATTGCAAATGAAATTCGGCATAGATCCTGTTATGGAAAAGTTTAGAATTAATAGAGAAGATAGAGACAGAAATGCTAATCGCATGGTGCAAAAAGCCGGTCCATATTATGATGCCAATTTTGAAAATGGTCTTAAAAAGATTGCTTTACAATTAGGTATTGTCACACCAAGTCAGGTTGGTTTGGAATTAGAGCCTAAAAAGAGAGGAGAGATCACTGGATTAGAAATGAAAGCGCAGTTTCCAGCAGCGCCAAAGATTGGTAATAGTCCTAATTCCAGTAGTGGACCCATAGGAGTATCTGGTCAAGGCCGCCCCAAAAATAGTAAAGACTCTAAACAAAGAAAAGAAAAAGATTTTTCGCCAAGAACAGGAGCATCATTAGCATTGTGGGCAAATGAAGCTCAAGATAAAATAAGTGAAATTGTTAATCCAATGTTATTAGAATTTTATCAAAAAGATAATCTTAGAAAACTGTCTGCTAAAGAAAGTAAAGAATTAGATGATTTTAAGACTAAAATTCTTTTAAATATACAAGCCTACTCCAAAATTGATGAACATAGTGTAAATAAAGCTATTAGTAATATTGATGATCAAAATATTATGATTCAATTTAATAGTTTAAATTATTGGATTAAACAAATTAGTGGTGAACTTGATAAAATATTAAACATAGACGAGATTAAAAGCCTGAAGTCATCTTTTTATGCAACGGTGTATACCTAATTAATTAAGGGAATATTTATGCAAATTTTTCAATCAGAACTTGATGATAATATTGGCGAATTAATTAGCGCTTCTGCTAGCATATCTTATGCAGCTGCTCTTGAACCATGTGATAAAGGCTCACAGTCTATGGGCTTTTTTAAAGCATTAGCTTCAATGGACGACAGCGATTTATACTATACACAATCTATTTTAGTCAGCAGTAGTTGGAATAAAAATGATGATATTTTTGATAAAAATGAGGTATGGGCAGCTAGACACAGTCCCGAACACAAACCCACAAACTTAGAACATGATGAAGGTTTAATAATTGGTCATATTGTATCTAATTATCCAATTACAGAAGATGGTATTTTAATTGATGAAAATACGCCCATAGAAAATCTGCCTGATAAATATCATATTTTAACCGGCGCTGTAATTTATAAATCTTATACAAAACCTGAATTACAAAAAAGAACCAATGCATTAATAGAAGAAATAGAAAATGGCACAAAATATGTTAGTATGGAATGTTTTTTCAAGGGTTTTGATTATGGCCTAATTAATAAAGGTACCGGAGAATATAAAGTATTAGCTAGAGATAATAATACAGCATATTTGAGTAAGTACTTAAGAGCCTATGGTGGTATGGGTGAACATGAAAATTATCGTATTGGTAGAGTGCTAAGAAATATTACTTTTTCTGGTAAAGGATATGTTGACAGGCCAGCAAATCCAGATAGTATAATATTTAGTAAAGACTCATTTAAGTTTGTTAATAATATGAATTTACCAAAAAATGAAGATATTTCAAAATCAGGTGTAATAGTTTCACAGTCCAATATTAATTCGGAGAATATAACTATGAGCGAAGAAAATACACAAGTTGTTGCTGATTGTGCCGAGGCTACTCAGGCCGCAGAAACAACTATTGCTGAACTCAGAACACAACTAGAATCTTTAACAGCATCTCATGCTGAGGTTGTTGCTTCTTTACAGTCAGAAAAAGAGGCACTATCAGTTGAGCATGAAGAGGCCGCCAAGAAGATGAAAGACATGGAAGAAGAGAAGAAAAAGATGATGGCTTCTATTTCTGAACTAGAAACAAAGCTATCAGAAACTTCAACATCTTTAGCCGCTTACATGAAGAAAGAAAAGAAAATGGTACGCAAGGCCGCTCTAATTGAGAGTGGTATGGATAGTAGTGAAGTAGAAGCTATCGTAGAAAGATTTGATGCCGTAGACGACGAAACATTTGCTGCTATGACAGAAGTGTTGAAGATGAAAAAGAAGAAAGAAGATAAAAACGCTATGGCTGAAGAAACAACAGAAACCAAGAGTGAAGATCTAACTCAGGCTCTTGAAAATGTTGAAGAACCAACAGATGTTACTATTACTGTTGGTAGTGAAGACGATAGTGTTCAAAACACACGCGCTGCACTAGTAGATTTTGTTTGCACTAGACTCGGTAAAAAACTTAATAAGGGAGAATAACAATGGCTCTTAAACCAGATCGTATCGAACATTTAACTGATATTTCATTTTTCATGAACACAACAGCAGAAAGAGGCGGCGTTGCCAGTTTTGTTACTGGTGGTGTTGGTGTCTCTATGGACGATGCTGATGCTGTTGTAGCTTATGCTGCTGCTGTATCTGGTAGCGTACCAGCCGGTATTCTACTCAATGATGTTGTTGATCTTGATCTAACAAGACAGCATATCAACTGGCACAAAGATGAAGTTCAGGTTGGTGGCAAGGTCACTCTTCTAAGAGTTGGTCAGGTCACAACAGATAAAGTAACTGGAAATCCATCTGCTGGTGATGCTGCTTATGTTGGAGTTAGTGGTGCAGTTTCCACAACATCAACAAATGCTGTTAAAATCGGTACATTCCTTAGCGGTAAGGATGCTGATGGTTATGCTAAAGTCGCAGTCAACATTCAGTAATTAAGAAACGGAGAAATAAACAATGTCAGCTAATACTAAGTCATTTCAACCCACTCCAGAACTAACTGACCTCTTAGTTCGCTCTGGTTCACTGAATAAAGAGGAGGCTTTAGCCGCAAATTCGGAGTTTGCAAAAGCCCTAGAACTTCCACTCCGTCAGGGTATCCTAAATGGTAATATTCTAGATAACATTTTTGAGCCAATCGTTCTTGCTCAAAGTGCCACTCCAGAATTTCCATTAGATTTCATTGCTCCAGGCACTGAGAAGGATTTTGTGGCTTACACAATTCCTAATCATGGCTATATTCCAGAGCGCCATGTTGAGGGTGATTATGTTATGGTGCCAACATATGATATTGGTGCCAGCATTGATTATCTTCTAAAGTATGCTCGTGACGCTCGTTGGGACGTTGTTGGTCGTGCTATGGAAGTTATGGAAGCTCAATTTGTTAAGAAGATGAACGACGACGGCTGGCATACGCTACTTGCTGCTGGTGTTGATCGCAATATCGTAGTATTTGATAGCGATGCTGATAGTGGTCAGTTTACCAAGAGATTAGTTTCTCTTATGAAGACAGTTATGCGTAGAAACGGTGGTGGCAACAGTGCCAGTAATAACCGTGGTATGCTAACTGACCTTTATGTTTCTCCAGAAGCAATGGAAGACATTCGCAACTGGGGTCTAGATCAGGTAGACGAAATTACTCGTCGTGAGATTTATGTTGCTGCTGATGGTACACTTAATCGTGTATTCGGCGTCAATCTACATGATCGTGATGAGCTTGGCGAAGGTCAAGAGTATCAACTATTCTTCGACAATGTGCTCACTAGCACACTACCAGAAGGTGACGTTGAACTAGTAGTTGGTCTTGATCTACGCAAGAGAGATAGTTTCATAATGCCAGTTCGTCAAGAAGTTCAAATCTTCGAAGACGATACTCTTCATCGTCAGAAGAGAGCTGGTTTCTATGGTTGGGGCGAACAGGGCTTTGCTGTTCTAGACAATCGTAGAGTTCTACTCGGATCTCTCTAATCTCATTGAGATTAATACTCAAAAAGTAAGATGGGCTGGCCTTGTGCCAGCCTTTCTTATTTTATAGGTGTATATCTATAATAGAAATCATATTACTCACACGGGGACAGACTTATGGCATGGCAAGAACAATTAACCATTATAGTACGCACCCTCATTAATGATCTAGGCCCAACATATACTTATGATGATTCTAGAATAGAACAATGCCTAGTGGTTGCAGCAAAATATGTTCAATTTGATGTGGTTTTAGATCATAGTTATGCTGTGGATGTGGTTAATCTTAGTATTAGTCCAGATCCTACACTAGATAATGATGATATTTTTATTAGTTTAGTTAGTCTCAAAGCTGCCTGTATTATTGATCAGAGCAATTTTAGAACCAAGGCCGCACTAGAAGGCATTAGGGCTGCTTTAGGACCAGCTAGTTTATCTGTTGGTGGTAATATTACTGGTTGGAAACATATTATTGAGCATGGTCCGTGCGCTCTATATGACGATCTGGTTGAACACTGGGATGTGGCCAATGCTAGTGCTGTTAGAGCCATATTTAGTCCATTTATTGGGAATAATTTTGATCCTCAGAATCTTAATAATCCTGACTATAATCATAGTAGATTTAAAAATAATCAATTTTATTAATAGGTAACATATGAATCCTTTTGCTGGTATTATCACATCACAGTTTAAACAAACTTTTAAAGATGCTATATCGGCACTATTGGAAAATACAGCTTTAACTGTACCATGTAAATTATATTTTGAGAATACTAAATTGAGTGATTGTCCAAACTGTGTTTATGATCCTATTAGTCAAAGATCCAGTAATATTTATCAAACCGGTGGACCATTACCATTTGTCAATGGTCAGATTTGTCCATATTGTACTGGGGCTGGTAGTTTGAGCTTTTCTGCTGATGAAACAGTTTACTTGGGTATTATTAAACCAGTATTTTTTGGTATGGATCAATTAGAATTAAATAATGTTAATTTTGTTGATGGCATGATACAGTCATTGTGTTCTATTAGTTTATATCCTAAACTTAAAAATGCATCATATATTATTGTGGATACTAATATTGTTGATATCACTAACACTAAATTTATACGATATAGAGATCCTATTCCTGTGGGTTTTGGTGATAATTCATTTGTTATAACTACTTGGCAGAATGTACAATAATGGTATACATACCAGCTTCATTAGATTTGGTAGATACTCAGGCTCAAATAATTAATAATATATTACAAGCATTGGTTCCGCAGGTTGATAAGTACTTTAAAAAAACACTGAAGGCAGTATCACCAAAGATTCAAGCTGTTGTTATAGATGCTATTAAGGCTGCACCAGAATATCAATCATTACTCTCAGGACAGTTAAAGGCTGAATTTGGTTTACCGGATAGCGACACTAGACTAAACAGTATTATGGGTTTTTGGCAAAATATTAACGTGGAATACAAGACCATTACTGTTGGTAGATCGGTATTAAAGGGTGGCTTTGTTATTAATATGATTAAGCGAGATTTTAGTGATATAATTAATAGCTCAGTAGCAATACTTACCACAGAGAAAGGCACCGATCTTAATTGGTTGGAATGGCTATTGCTGTTTGGTAATCAAACCATTATTAAAGACTATAATGTAGAATTAGGACCAAATCCACGATCTCGCACAGGCATGGCAGTCATGAAAGGTGTAATATCAGGTAAGTGGTCTGTTCCTGCTGAATATTCTGGCACTATTAATAATAATTGGATTACTCGTTCTATAGATAGTATAGAAGGCGAGATTCAAAATATACTACTAAAGGCATTTAAGGATTAATCAATGTCATTTCAATATAACAATGAAAAATTTAGTGGAGTAAGCAGCATTGGTGAAAAGCTAATGTTAGCTCAGATAGAGAATAATATTAAGTCCTTTTTAGATTGGGGATTTTTGAATATTGGTGGTTTTATTAATGTAGAAAGATCACAGAATAATATTTATGGTAATCCACTAGCCAAATTAAAGCCTACCACTGATCCTAATTATCAGAATGGTCAAGTATGGCAAACTATGAGAAAAGATTGGATATGGGAACAGGATATAACATTTAGTAAGTGTGTTCCTCCTGTGGGACAGGAAATACCTAATTCTAGTCCGTGTCCTCCAGAGTATCACCAAACATCATCACCAACATTAATTACTGGTATTTATATTAATAATATTTTTTATCCATTAAATACTTCGGGATCTTATGCTTATAAAGTAGACTATATTAATAGTAGAATTATATTCAATAGTCCAGTATCCACTAGCTTAAATATAGAGATGGAATATTCTTATAGATGGATACAAGTATATAACTATGATAGTGCGAGATGGTGGCAGCAATTACAGTATAAAACTGATGAAAACGCGGCTCACTTTAATCAAATTAGCAAGGGCGATTTTAGTATATTTAGTAATAATAGAATTCAATTACCAGCTATTATTATTGAGTCTATTGCTCGCGGATTGTCTAAGCCTTTTCAATTAGGTGATAAATCTTTAATTATGAAACAAGAAGTTATGTTACATATTGTGGCCGAAAATATGTCTAGTAGAAATACTATTATTGATATACTAAGACTACAACAAGATAAATTTATACGTATGTATGATACTAATCTTGTTATTAGAGATAATGTTCAGCCATTTAATATTGATGGAACACTTAATAATGATCGTTTAAATTATAGTGAACTTTTAACTAATAGTAATTATTATTGGTTAAATAGTAGATTGACCGATATTTTTGCTTCTGGCGTAGAATCTTTTAGTCCATTTTTATCAGAGGCTAATGTGAAACTCACAGTTGAGATAATTTCACAAATTAATAATTAGTGGTGTATATTTGATTACAGTACAATCTTATTTTTATTAATGGAGAGTTCCCATGGCAAATAAAAGAATTTTTTATGCTAGTCACGCCGTTGCCGTTAATAGTGGCGTAGTTCAGGGCGCCCAAAGCGTATCAGTAGATACTAATTTTAATCTGGAACAGGTTTTCCAGCTAGGTCGTCTAGAGGTTTATGATAATATTCAAACAGATCCTGAAGTTCAAGTTACCATTAATAAGGCACTAGACGGACATAAGCTTATTTGGACGCTTAGTTTAGCGAATCACGTTGCTCCACCAGCTACTGATGGATGTATTGTTGTTCATGCTAATGATAAATCCAGTGTTAGTCTTACTGTTGGTAGAGAAGAAGACTCTGTGGTAGATGACGCTTTTGCTACTTCATACATTAATATGACAGGATGTTTCGTAGATTCTTTAACATATACTTTCCCTGTTGAGGGTAATTTTACTGAAGAAGTTACATTTGTTGGAAGTCATAAGGCTCATACATCCGCTACTGATGGACCAGCAAGTGCAAATCCACAAGTCTTGTTGGGTGGTATTGGTGGCGTTCTTCGTAGACAAAACTTTAATCTAGGTAATACTTTAAAGCTACCAGTAGAAGTTCAGAATCGCAAATTGAGTAATGTAACTATTAGCACTAGTTTTAATAGAGAAAAAATGTTTGCTCTTGGACAGTTTTCGCCATTTCATCGCTTTGTAAACTTTCCTATTGAAATTACCACAACTTTTGATGTAATTGCTGAAGACGTTGCTGATGGTGGCAATGCTCTATTTGATGAAATTACTACAAATTGTAGTGGTCGTGGATATCAGAAACAGAATATCTATATTCCAATTTGCGATGTTTCTGGTAATATAATATATGCATTTAATCTTGGTAGTGGAAATGCTCTACAAAGCATTAGTTATAGTGGTGGAGATACTGGTGGTGGAAATGTTACTGAAACATTCACCTATATTGGCTATAACACATTGTGTATTTATGATGAAAATGGAGATAATAATATTCAGTAAGCAATTAAAATAGGACTAATGTGGACTTTGATAATGAATATATCCTTTATAGGATATGCAATGGATATTACTATATAAAAGTAGATAATATAGATTATAAAATAGTAGCGCCAGATATTTCTAGTAAGTATCTGGCTCATACTATTTATATAGATATTATTAATAATGATAAGTATGATAATTTATGGTTATCATCTAAAACTATTGAAAAATTATTATCTGTTAATAATTTATGGAATAGTGAACAAGAAAGTAAACTAGAGGATATCCAAAAGTCTTTAGATAATACTAAAATACAGTATTATTTAAATTTTTTTACTCACGATATTAAAGCTGAACTAAAAAAAGCCATTAGTAGTATTAATCAGAATATTATAGAATTACAATCTAAAAAACACTATTTTGATTATCTGACTTTAGAAGCATATGCACAAAATATTAAAAATCAATATCTGTGTTCAACCATGGTGTATAGGAATGGTACTAGGATTTTTAGCTCTAATATAGAAGATTTGGACTTTGATCTTTTAGGGAAAATTATTCCAGAAATATACAAGAATACCATAGGACAATACGAACTTAAAAAATTAGCTCGTAGTGAAATTTGGAGAAGCTATTGGACATCTAATAAAGATAATGTATTTAGTGGACCGGTAATTAATTGGACAGATGAGCAAAGATCACTAGTAAATTTTACTAGAACGCTAGACGCAATTAGAGAACATATGGAAGCTCCTGATAATGATATTATTGAAGATGATGATGCATTAGATGGTTGGATGTTGCATCAGCACGAAAAAATAACTAAAGAAAAGAAAACACAACACATTACAGAAAAATATAATCTTAAGGATAAAGCAGGTCAAGAGGTATTTATTTTAGAATCTAATAAACAAGCACAGAAAGAAATTTTTGCATTAAATGATCCTCAAACTCGACGAGACCTAAAAGTCGCTAATAAACTATTAGATCAAAAAGGCACCCTTCAGGAATATGAAATACCTCATGTACAAAGAGAACTTAGAAATCAACTAAACAGTAGGAGATAATATGAATATAGATAATAAATTAATTAATGATATAGAAAAAAGAATGAGAACACTAATGATAGGATCTATTGCAAGATTTGAGGAGTCTTTTGGATATTTATGGAAGCATGGTGATGAACCATCAACCAAACAAGAAAATTTATTTAGGGATAAATGGGAGGATTTAAGATATGAATTATTAAACCATGGTAATCATCAGATTAGATCTGCTGTTAATGAATTACGATCATATGTAAATAATCAAAATAAATATAATTATAGTTATAATTTTGTAATCAAACCAAAGAATAAGGAGAAATAAGATGTTTAGTACTATTTTTACTGTAAATATAGATGGTAATGATAAAGAGTTTGAAATCAAAGCTACTAATCTACATGATCAAAGAGAGGCCCAAAAGATTTATAATCAGGCTTTTTCAGATGCTGTAAAATCTGGTTCTATAGTCCGAGCCAGACTAGACGATTTACTAAAAGAACAAGGACTATGGGACGAGAAAAAAGAAGTGCAATTTGTTACTATTCAAAAACAAATAGCAGATAAGGATAAGGCGCTATCAAAGGGTGGCATATCGTTAAAACAGGCCAAAGGTATGGCCCTTGAGATTAAAACCCTAAGAGATGAACTAAGAGAACTAATCTCTGTTAAAACTAATCTGGATACTCATACGGCCGAAGGTCAAGCTGATAATGCCCGATTTAATTATCTAGTTTCGGTATGTGTGGTGTATAATGATACTAAGAAGCCATATTTTAAGAGTTATGACGACTACCTCAATAGGTCAACAGACCCCGTTGCTTTATTGGGTGCTCAAAAATTAGCCTCTTTAATGTATGGTTTAGATAGTGACTATGAGAAAAAATTACCAGAAAATAAATTTTTACTCAAATATAAATTGGTAAATGATAATTTGGAACTCATAGACGATAAGGGTAGATTAGTTGACGCTGATGGTAGATTAGTTGATAAATTTGGGAGATATATTAACGAAGAAGGAAAATTCGTTGATAAGGATGGAAATTTGGTTGATGATAGTGGTGAGTACATAGTTGATTTTCAACCATTTTTAGATGATAATGGTAATCCTATAGTGGAAACTAATAATGCTGAGACTACACAATCAACACAGGAATCTTCAGCAGAAGCATCATAAATTTCTCTTACAATTATTTTATCAATTGCAATTATCCACACCTGTCCTAGTGACTGCTGTGGATAGTTGTGTATTTGGAGGTATATAATGGCAACAGCTTTTAACTTAACTGCACAAATCAATCTACAAGGCCCAAGTAATATTAAGCCCATAGTCTCTAAAATACAAAGAGATCTAAGTAGCAATAAATTTAAGTTAAATTTAGATGTGGGCAATACTGCTGGTAAAAATATAACATCTATTACGACACGACTTAATAGCCTATCACGAGCAGCAACCAAAGCTAATAGTAGTGTTGCCACACTAGGTCAAACTGTGGCTAATTTGGGGTCAGCTCTTAGTAGTTTAAATACTTCGTCTGTCAGTAATGCTGCGACACTAGCAAAAACCTCCAAAGCAGCGTCTAGTGCGGGTAAAGCTTTGGCAGATACTAGCACCCAAATTGAGGAATTTGGTAAACAGTCTGGATTAGCAATTAAGCGTTTTGCTGCGTTTAGTACAGTAACATCCATAGTATTTGGATTAACGAATGCTTTTAGTGGAGCATTTAAAGAATTTTTAAGTTTTAATAAAGAAATAGTAAGACTATCACAAGTTACAGGACAATCAGTTGGACAATTAGGTGCGGTTAGTAAAGAAATTACAAGACTATCCACATCATTGGGCGTGGCATCTAGTGATCTATTAACTGTAGCAACCACACTAGCACAAGCTGGCTTATCAGCAGAAGATACTAAGATAGCTCTAGAAGCATTAGCAAAGTCCGCTCTAGCACCATCATTTGATAGTTTAACAGATACAACAGAAGGCGCTATTGCCGCTATACGACAGTTTGGATTGCAGGCTAAAGAATTAGATGGCGCACTAGGTAGTATCAACGCTGTGGCTGCCGCATTTGCTGTTGAAGCTGGTGATATTATTACTGCTATTCAAAGAACTGGTGGTGTTTTCTCTGCTGCTAGTCGTGGAGTTAGCGAAGGTACCGATGCTCTAAATGAGTTTATTGCTATTTTTACTAGTGTAAGAGCAACTACTCGTGAAAGCGCAGAAACTATTGCTACTGGCTTAAGAACTATTTTTACACGTATTCAAAGAACACAAACTATAGAGCAGCTTAGAGAATTTGGTATTGAATTACAAGACTCTGAGAAAAAATTCGTTGGAGTATATGAAGCGGCCAGAAGATTAAGCGAAGGGCTCAGCCGTATTGATCCACGATCAGCACAATTTGCTACTATATCTGAAGAACTTGGTGGTTTCAGACAAATTGGTAAAGTTATTCCTCTTATTCAGCAGTTTGGCACCGCAGAAAAAGCATTGATAGTTGCACAGAAAGGAGTGGGATCAACGGCTAAAGATGCTCTAACGGCGCAACAATCATTAGCTGTTCAGTTTACTAAAACCAGAGAATCTTTTCTAGCGCTAGTTAGAGAGTTGGGAGAAAGCGCAACATTTAAATCTTTCGTAACAGTATCTCTATTATTAGCAGATACATTTATCAATTTGGCTAGAGCCCTTAAGCCATTGCTACCATTGCTAGCTACATTTGCAGCTATTAAGGTTGGTGGAGCAGTAACAGAATATGTTAGTGGTTTTGGTAAAGCCTTTGGTCGTGGCGGCGGTGGAAATACGGGTGGTGGAACAGCAACTCCGTCGCCAACTGGTGGTAGCGGTCCCAGCGGAGGCGTCACTGGAGCAGTTTTATCAGCCAACACCAATGCCCTCACCTCTCTTGCACAAACCTTAAATATTCTTAATCAATCTGTTTTAGCTCTTAATCAAAATATTGTTAATAATAATAGTTTACTAATAAATAGACCGGCTGGACGATTTGCTAGTGGAGGTTTAGTTCCAGGCACTGGCAATAGAGATACTTATCCTGCAATGCTTACTCCTGGTGAATTTGTTATTCGTAAAAAAGCTGTTGAAACTATTGGCGCTAGTAATTTAGCTCAAATGAACATGGGTGGATATGTTCAAAAGTATGAGGGCGGTTCGCCCGGTGGCGTAAGAATGCCCAAGGGAAGGGGTAAAACAGGAGCCAGAGGAGCCAGAAGCAAATTTAAAGAATTGGACGATACAGAATTGGCTCAGCTCACAACGTCACAACTAATCTCTTATGCTAAAAAGCAAGCCTATAATATATTTACTACTGGTGGATCTGGTATGGCAATTGGTAGTGAATTTATAGAAGTGCCATCATCAAGAATTATACCAGAATTAGAATCTGATTTAGTAACTCATATGGGTAAACGTGGATTTTGGAGAGAAAAAATTGCTCCATTTGGAACTCCGGCCAAACAACTTACTAAGAATAGTTCTATTGGCACTAGAGCATCGGCACTAGCAGCACAAATGAGTAAACAGACTGATGAGGTAGCTGCAAGAGATCAAAATTGGACTGCGATTCGTGGAGGTTCAGCAATAGATAATTATTTATTGTCTAGTTTACAAGAACCTATACTTGCTGACTATAAAACAGTTAGAGGAGGAGGGTCATTAGCTAAAACTTTCCATAATACAAGATTGCGTCAAGCAGTTAATAAAGCATTAGATTCTTATGATGATTTTGATTACTCGCCAATTAATATTGATAAATTAGTTAGTGGTATGGCAGCAAAAAGATTTGCTAATGGTGGTATGATTAGAAAGTATGCTGGGGCTGGAATCGTTACACCATTAACCACAGAAGAAAAGATATTACAAAATATGCTTAATTCTAGTGGAGATAAAAAACGATATCAATTTGGGTTAGTATCATTAAAGTCTGGCAATCAAAAAGGAACAAGAAAAGAAAGTTTTCCTATCGGAAATAAAGCGTTTGATGTGTTTATAGGAACATTAAGTGATGTTACGAGTAAAACATTTAGTAAAAATATAGAAAAAAATATTAATACATCATTACAGAACAGTATTATGAATACTGCTAATACTATAGGAAAACAATTAAATGTGCCCATAGTCAATCAAGCAACACAAAAACAAGTACTACAAGGGTCAACATTAGCAAGTGCAATAGGAAGTATTTTTGAAGCATCATTAGGACTATTGGGTGCTCCATATATAGACAAAGCAGAAAGTATTAAATCTATAGATTTTCCTTTTGGTATTGGATCACTTGGTGAAAAATTTAATATACCATCAAATATACCCACAGATGCCACTAGAACAGTGGGCGGATCTGGTAAAAACTTATCAGATTTTAAAGGACAGATTCAAAGATTTTTAAAAGCTATTAATAAAGGATCATTTACTAAAGCTGAAAATAAAGCTGCTCTTAAAGCGCAAAATCGAGCTATGAGAAAATCATCAACTGGTCAATTACTAGATTCTGTGATGGCGGCGTGGCAAGGTCAAGGCGTAGCACAAAAATTATCAGACGTTAATCAAACATTTGGTTATTTAAAAACATCAGTCGGAGCACCTAGGGCATTTTTATCAAATAAAGGCACTTTTCAGAACTTTATTAATAGTGGTAAATTAGAAGAAAGCACTAAAATTAATTTATTAAGTGCTGTTGCTGACGCATTAGGAGTATCCAATGTTTCAGCAGTAACAAGAAGAGCTGGTGGCGGATCAATATCCGGTAAAGATACCGTGCCAGCACTATTAACTCCTGGTGAATTTGTTATTAATAAAAACTCAGCACAAAGAATTGGATATGGTAATCTTAATAGATTAAATAAAGCTGATAAAGTTCAAGGATTTAATAAGGGTGGTGTTGTTGGATATCGTCGTGGTGGAATAGTAGAAAACATTGGTGGCAACGCTGGTGCTATTGCTGCTGTGGTCAGTGTACTAATCCCGCAAATAGAGCGCATGGCATCATCATTTAAAAACTTAAATGGTTCAATAGGAACTTTTGGTGCTACTATTGGTGAAGCAGCACAACAGGCTAGTAGTTTAGTGCTTAGTGCTGGTATTGCTGGACAAGCTGTTGGTGCTAGTAAAAAGACTATTAGAAATACTCAAGTAGGTGTGGGTATTGGTGGAGCTATAGGAGGTGGATTATCTGCTCTAGGAGCTAAGAGTCTAGAAAAGGCACTACTAAAGAATACTGATGCTTTAGGACTATTTGATAAGAACTTGCAAGATTTAACTAATGCTACTTCAGAACAATTAAGAATGGAAGCGGCTGAACGATTACAAAAAACCTTTTCGTCACTAGATACTGCTATACAAACCAGCATCAAGAATATAATGATGTTTGAAAACTTTGAAATACTGGGTCAAGAAGTAACTAATTTAACAACAAACTTAGCAACAACTGTTACTGCGGTATCAGCATTTTCTAATATAGCCAGAGATGCTGCTAGAACTGTTAGAAGATCACAAATGGCAGGATATGCTGGTCCTGCCGTTGGAGCCACAACTAAAGTATTAGGTAGTTTTGCTAAGGCTATACCATTCTTGGGTACTGCTTTAGCAGCAGTAGAAATAGGGGCTAGTTTATGGTCATTTTTTAATACCAATCTACAAAAAAGTGGTGAACAACTCACACGGTTCTATCAAAACTTAACACAAATAACTAAAAATGCTAAAGATTTTAGTATAACTAATCGTAATTTTACCGATGTTCTTTTACCAACATTTAATAAGCTTAACTTAGATCGTAGTCTTACTACTGAAGAAGTGAATCAAAGTTTGGGTAGTACCAAAAATATTATGGGAGGCGTAAATGAATTAAATCTTGAATTTAGAAAATTATTACAAGAAAGATTAGGCGCACAAGCATTAGGTATTGGAGTTGAAGAGACCTCAGCTCAAGCCAGAGCAAAATTATCACCAGAAAGTCAAAAAGTATTTGATGCTACTGTTGAAGCAGCTAGGCGAGAATTTATTAAAGCGCAATTTATTCAAATGAAAATGGGACAAGGGTCGGATAGGGAGTCCGCAGAAAAAGCATTTGCCAAAGCCACAGACGCAGAAATTTTTGCAACAATAGAGTATGTTGGCGTTAAAAATAAAGAAATATTTATAGCTAAACAAGCATTAGTAATTAACAGTCAACTTAAAAGTAGTTTTGTTACGCTAGATAATGTCTTAATAAGATTTGCTACTAATCTTAATCGTTCGGCACAAACAGCTATTAATAGTTTTGATGATTTAGATAGAAAGATAGCTTTATTAACTGGTGAACCACAACCTGTTGGCGGAGAATTCTTAAGAAGACAAATTGATGTATTAGATAATTTGAAGGGTGCCAGCGCTATTGATATTCAAAATATTACTCAAACAGTAGGTGGTCTTTTAAATATTGCACCAAATACTAAATCTGCCGAACAACTACAGGAAATGCAGGCCCAGATAGAATCTGGCAGATTGATACAACAAGAGCTTCCTCTAATACTAAGAGATATACGAGACAATCCTAGTCTTAGAACTACTACAGGAGGACTAGATCAAATAATAAAAGATAGATTTAAAGGACCTCTGACCAAAGCTATTGGTGGTCCAAATGCAGAAGAACTAAGTGCACAAATTATTGGACAAATCACTCAGCAATTATCATCTTTAACTGATAATCCAGATAAAAATATAGCCGAAATTCTAGATCAATTAACATCAGAAGGATCAGCATTTAGTACGATGCTAAAATCTTCTGAGAAAGCTCAAGAAGCCTTCAAAACTGTTATAGAAGCATCTGCTAAAGTACAAGATAAATTAGCAGAACAAACTAAAAAATATATAGAACTCAATCAAAGATTAATAGAAAGTCAAACCAATAGACTACAAAACGAAGCACAAGAAGCTATAGAATTAAAAAGAGCAATGGGACTAAATGTTACATTGGGTGAACTCAATGATGTATTTGATCTTAGTATTAGAAGATTAACAGATTTTTCTGATTTGCCACAACCCAAGATTGATACCCAATTATTACCACAAAATTTACGAGATAGTTTAACCAGACCATTACTATCTGGAACCTCTGATGTAGCAACTATAAGGGCTGAATTACAAGCTAGACAAAATAATGTAACAGAACTAGAGAAAGCTTCTAAAAATACTGCGCTCGATCAAGCTAACAAAACAAAATTAAATATAGCACTTACAAATGAAATTACTATAGTAAAGAGATTAAATGAGGCACTAGCAAAGATTGCTAGTAGTTCTGATAAAACTAAAAATGCATTGGATAAAATAGCAGAAGCTCAAAATCAATTTAGAAATCGTAGACAAATATTAGCTGATCTGATAGTTAAAAGCAGCACACCAGAGGGCGCACTAGAATTACAAAATATTTTAGAATCAATAGAAGCGGCAACTAGAGGTAGTTTTAGGAATATTAGTGAACGCAATTTATTTTTACAACAAGTGGTTCCAACACTAGAATCATTTGAAATAGATCCTCAACTCTTTAATAAATTGTTTAGGACTGGCATCACTGATGGCTTAGAATCTATATTAGATCCTCAATCATTAAATGAAATAAACGCTTTTCTTGAGGCTGGGATGAGAGGCATCAGTACACAAGAATTAATGGTAGAAAAATATATACCATCAATACTACAAGGTACTGCCAAATCATTATTAGGAGCTTTGTTTCCAGATAAAAATCCAAGATCTGCTTTGGCTAATGCTCAAGCACAAAGAGCCGCTGCTGGACAAGATATTGAACAGAGATTAGCACAAAGTATGGACGTAACAACTACAGAGAGCATTAATATATTAGATAAGTTTAATCAAGAGCTTGGTAGATTATTACCAGATATAATTGCTAAATTAACTAGTCTTACTAATTTAAATCAAAAGATAGCACAGCCCACCAGTAGGTTATCAACTACCGGTCAATTAGACTATACAAAATTTTTGGATAGAATATTAGGTCCATTTCAAGAAAGTGGTATGTTTGCAAGCGCAGGTAGATATGGTCCTTTGGGAAAGGCTTTAGGTCAAGAAAAAGTAAGTTCAATTAGTAAGAATTTGGGAGCATCCAGAGACTTACTTGAACAAAAACGAATTCTTGAACAGACAGCTTCAGATATCACAAAATTAGGTTCTATTGTTGGGGGAGGACGAGGATCTGATCCCAAGGGCCAAGCTCTTACAGCTATAAAAGCAGCTATTAAGCAAATAGATAGTATTTTAGAACAAAGAAAAGAGGCCATAGTACCAGATTTCTTGCCTAAAAAACGCTTTTCTGCTACTCCATCATTCAAGATTCCATCATGGTTATTACCACAAAATTTAGCGCCACAACCTAATAATAATCCAACACAAACCGCTCCACCTTCTCAACCAGCGCCGCCACTCAACACCAGTAGTCAGTTAGATACTAGAGCATTTGAAACTGGTGTGGCCACATTTAGCACATCAGCCAAATTATTGAGCGAACCAATGAATAATTTATCTACTAACTTAATATCATTCTCTAATACTGCTAATACTTTGAGCTCTTCATTAGATAGATTTATGAATGAATTTAATAAAGAACTACAGGCTAGCATTAATCACACCTATAATGGTAGTGTGGGTATTACTTTTAATGATACTTTATCAGTTAGTACTCCTGATACCACTAATAAAGATAATAAAATGATACTAGCTATTGTGGATAAATTAAAACCATATATTAAAGAAGAAATGAATAAAATAAAATTAGCATAAGGATGTAAGATGCCAACAATAAATAATAACTCTACCTGTGATGTGTCAACCATATTCAATGGTGGTGGTCCGGCTAATGCTGGCGCCTCGGTGGTAGTTGGTGGTAAACAATTAATACCGTCGCCTTTTATCTCTCTTGTTTTAGAAAAATATAAGGTGGGTGATCTTACTATTGGTGGTATACTAAAACTCACTTTAAGTGGTACAGTTACTGGTAGTAGTTTTAATGAGGTTGTTACAACAGGAGCTGGTGGTGTTACTGGCTTAAAGGATATTTTACAGTTGGGTCAATATAGAGAATGTGTATTTGTAGAAATTAAGTGCGTGGATAAGATTGTGAGCGGATATGGAAGAATTACATCCATAAATATTGATCAAGGCAATATGCCCACATGGGTTAATATAGCACCCTATACTATTGAGATTGATTTATATACTAATGATATTAGTTTAGCTAGTGGCGTAAGAGTTACAACCCCTGATATTATATCTCCCTCGTCCTCTCCCAGAGTACACGAATTAGCAGACCTTATGCTAAATAGCATTAGTGAACAATTTTCAGTTAATATTAATGACGATACTTTTAATTACTATAATTTATCAATAATAGATCCTCAAACAAGCACACAGATTGGTCCCAAATATTGGGGTAATAAACATCTTAAAACATCTTTTAATATTAGTGCTGCCGGTATTAGAGGGCTAAATGAATGTAGCGGTGTTGGATCTGGTAATCCTATTACCCATCTAAAGTTTGGTTTAAATGCTGCCGAAGATTATATACGACAAAGAATTAATAATTTAGTCGATATGAATATTGATGGATTATTTGATGCACCAAATACTGAACTTACCCCAACCTTCGCATCATATCGCACAGGTTATAAATTTCTTGATTTGAGAAGTATAGATATTAATCCATTAGAAAATAGTATTAATTTAACTGGTGAAGTTATTTATAGGCCATCTGGATGCGGTTCTGGCATATCAGTACCATCAGGATCTATTGAAGATAGAGTATTTACAACAATGACAGTAGAAGAAAATGTAGATACAGAAGGAAATACTATAACATTAACAGCTAATATTCAGGGTTTATTTAATAATCAATATGATCAAATTATTAAAATGAGTAATCCAACATTCCATGGTTGTAATTTTACACAAAAACTAGATCACGCTCAAGCATTTTTAAATTTAACTAGTGATAGATATATAACACTATTAGCAAATAAATATTTTACTCAATCTAATTTGATTGATGATTGTCCTTTGAGTACATCAACAGGAGTATGTAGTTCACCATCTCCATCTGCGCCTCCATCTAGCTTATTATGCGAGATGAGAATGATTAGTAAACAAATTAGTAGAAATTTATCTCAGGGCGAAATTAATGCAATATGGACTCTCTCTAATAAGCCTAGTTGTAATACTATTGGCACTACTAAAATTGATGTCGAAATCACCCATGACAAACCACATAACAATATTGTTGAATTTATTATCCCAGGTAGAGGTAGTTCTATTATACAAAGCTTATGCTGTGATTCTGCTGAAAAGTATGATTTATCTATTAATGTAAGCAAAAATAGAAATAATTGTAATTTTGATATGACATCAGGATCTATCAGTGGATTAAGAGCATGTGCTTACCAAACTCTTGAACAATTAAAAACTGATGCTGGTATAGATTTTAGTTGTTGGTTTAAAACTAATGATCAAGAAACAATAGGTAGTAATACATATAAATTAAATCAATCATATACTAAACCATCATGTTCATAGGATAATTATGAGTAATAGGATTAGTGTGGAATATACAACCACTAAGGATTATAGTATTAATCATCCACCACAATTTATACCAAGCTTAAATATTTATAATACTCTATTATTATCTAGTAATCTATATAATATTTCAGATTCTGTTAAAATAATTAATGAAACTACTGGTCAAATAATTGAGCAGATTATTGGTATTGACACTGATAAAATTATTTTAGCAGACACCGAATACTATTACTATTATATAGTCAATGGTATCAAAAGAACCTATAATACCAAATATAGTATACTCATAGGCGACACTAAAACGCCACTGTCAACCTCGTTATATTCAGCTCATAGTCCCAAGTTGATTATGGGTAGTATAATATTACCAGATGATTATTCATCTATATTTACTAGATATAGTGATGGTATAATTAATATATCGAATAATAATTTAAAAATTAAGATTTATGATATTTTTAATAGATACAATCATTATGTGGCCAATACCACAACCTCAACCCTCCAAGTTTTGCACAATGACAATCTAGATACGCTACAAAAACTGAATGATATTGATTTATCACAATCTTATATTAGGCCATTATTTAATACTTATTTTCCATTGGGTTCGATATCATTAGTACTCAAACCAGAAAATGGTGTATCGAATAGTGAGATATCATATCAATTAATGCTCAATAATAAGAGTTATTTAGTTAATAGTAATACTATTGAGATCAAAAATTTGGTATCAGGAACATATTCTATTAAAATAATAGATAGGAATGGACCATTACAAGTATACAAAGTAAATAATAACATATTAGATAGTGATATCTTTACGATAGATATTCACTCACAAGACAACAGGACATCAGCAACTGGATCTTTATTATTACCATTAAATAAGACTAAACCAAATAAAGGACTAAGTAATATAATGATTAATTTAGATTCATCTTTGCCTATAGAAATATATGGCAATAATTTTTATTCTCAGTCTGATATCGGCATACTACAACTGTATAATGTAATTCCAGGATTATATCGAGTGATTCAAAATAGTGTTATATATACAGTTAAAGCACATCCCAATAATACAGCATACGTGGGCAATCTATAATGCCAAACACAAACACCTTTACTTTACCATTTCCATCAACATCTGCAAATCCTTGTGTTAGCAGCTCATGTTCTCCAGCAACAGGATGCTTAGTATGTGGATATGATCTTGTATTATCTTGTCCTCCAAGTGGCAATTGCGTAGATTATTTTAAGCAACAAAATATTACAACACAGTTTTTGAATGGATATGTTACTGGTTTTAGTGGTAAATTAGGATTGGGCGGCTCAGAATCTAATGTGAATATTGATTTGGTTGTACAAAATAATGAGTGTGCGCCAACAGGAGTATCTTGTTCTCCTTGTCCTGCTGGTAGTGGTTATGATGGTCGATTGGGTTATTTGTATACATTTAGTATGGGACAGTTTTGTTTTAGAGGAATATTAAGTAATCATACCTACTCTGAAGATAGTAGTGGATATAAATATAGATTAACACTATCAGATGGTAGAAGTATTTTATCTAATATTGTTGTTATATTAAATACAATCTATGATAGACCACCACCAGAATTAGAACATAATGTATTAAATGCTGTATACTTTTTAGAAAAGTCTGTAGACGATTGTGATGGCGCAAATAAGTGTGCTGATTTTATGAAATCTGGTGCCAATACCAAAGGTATTTTCTTTAAAAGAGCCTTAAAAGAATTAAACAAGAAACAAATTAAAATACCGATTTCAAAAGTGTGTTTAACTCTAGAACTAACAAAACTTATTAATATAGTGCCAGAAAATTATAGGACTACTAATACAGAAATGAGTTTGTTAGATCTGGTATCTTTAGTTTGTGATGAGTGCGGCTATGACTTTTTAGTAGAAATTACACAAGATAATAAATTAGATATTATTCCTATAGATTATACTAAAACAATATCTGGCACTCCGCTATTAAATTTAATTAATAATTTATCTATTCAAAATAATGTTATTAGTAAAGAATATGGCGAAGAGATGACATTTGAGAAAAATAAGAGATTGGTATTTGGCGGTAATTATCAATATATTACTACCATATCTGATGTTGTTAATGCTTCAGTATGTCCATATGTTCCACCACAACTAAATGATGCTAAATGCGCCATTGTTAATCCGCCATCTTCTAAATTGGTTACTAGAAATACGGATGAGCCAATACTAGCTAGTAGTAGTCCCGAACCATCATGTACTCCATAAAAGGTTAATTATGTCAGATTGTTTTTGTTCTCCACTACCATCGCCATCACCGCCATGCGTACCAATTCCGTCACCGTCGCCTGAGTGCGGTAGTATTCGTATGTTCTTTGGCTATGACGCACCACCATCAGGACCTCTAGGCAAATTAGATAAATTATTTTATACGGACCCTGCTACTGATTATTCTATTAAAAAAGGATTCGAAATACAAAACTACTCTTGCTCAATTTTAAAAAAGTCAGGCATTGTAGATTTTGATGATTTTACATTATTTGAAACAGAATTATTATCCACCGGATCATTTGAGAGCTGGGTTTTATATAATACTTTAAGAGACGGTATCCAATCAGCTCAGACTTTTGGTTTAAAGTGTATGCAGTCTGTGGGTATAGATTTAGTAAAACTACAAAACACGGCTGGTACCACTTTTCATGCACTACAAGGCTTTGATTCAGCGCCTTTATATACAGAGATACAAAAACTCATATTTCCTGATCCATCCAAAGAGCAGAATTGTGATAAGTTAGATCAACAATTAAAAATAGAAAAATTAAGAATATGCTATGATTGGATTAAAAATATATATGATACATATTATGGTCGTGAATTTTTAGTAAAGGTGGCTGGCCCATCTGGTATTGCTGGTGGCATATGTATTAGAGATGAATCTGGCAGCGCGCCATCAGGACTAGGACTATCTGTGCCGTTTTATGTTGATGGAGATGGTTCATCACAGGGCTTATATGTAAGTGATGAAATTGCCAGCGATGGTGGATTTCCTAAGAAAAATACAGTAGATATCTTAGGTTTAAAAACTATAGATTGGATAAAAGATAATAGTGGTAAAATACAATCGTTTGTTAGTATGGGTATGATTTCTGCTAGTGGTGTACAACATCCACAATGTAGCGCATTAAATGATAGACAGCTTTATCGCAAATTTGAAATGTATCCATATAATCCAAGTGGTATAGATCCAACCAGTCCACCTACTCAAATTTGTGCTGAGTGGGGAGTTGATTTAAGTAAGCTAGATATTAGTAATTATTATATAGATGAGACAAATAATAATAAATTATTTATTAAAAGCGAGATAGAAAATAGATTCTATATTGATAATAAAGGAACTTGGGTTAGGCTTACTTTAGCAGAAAAAGTACCACTAATGCTAGACAGCATTGATAATACTGTTGGAGCTAAACTCTTTTTATTTTTATTGTCTCTTATAAATAGTAATAAATTTAAAATTGCTATACAAAATAATTTGGAGCAAACAAAGGACAAGATCGGTAATCCTCTAATCGGAGCAAAAGGCAATACTACACAATTTAATTTGATGTCAGCTTTCCCTCCGTGTTTGATGCCTGAAGGCGCTGCGATTCCTTTTAAGAGTAATGTATATAGATATGGTCCATATTATTATGTGACTAATCCGGATGATGGTGGTGGTGTTGAGGTGGTTATCAATCAGGATATTGTGCCGTGGAATTTTATACCCTCTAACACTACTGGATTACCAGGATCGTACCCATATTGCGCTATGGATAATTTTGGTAGAGATATAGCTAGAGGAGCACAGAAAGGCTTACAAAAATTAGAAAAAGGTAGAGCCACAGTAGTCGGATTACCATGCTATAATCTAGGATATTCAGTGAATAGTACAGGAGTATATCCTACTGGATTGGGTCGAGGCCCAACACTTTTAACAGATATGTCAGTAGAATTTGGATCTGGTGGATTTACTACCTTATATAATTTTTCTACATATTCTCCAAGATTAGGTAAAAGCGAAAAATATTTATTAGATGAGTGGTCAGATAATCTGAAAAAAAATCAAGAAGTTAGCGCATATTTGAGAAGCGAAAAGACCAAGGTTGATACTATTAAAAAAGACTATACCAAACGGCGGATAGAAAAGGGTTTATTTTGGTCGCCCAAACCTATACATAAAAAAAGTACCCCTAATAAAATTATATTATCTGGTTACTATATAAATCCTAGCGGTATGCTACCTGATACTTTACCAGATCCATATCCATCTGCTAGTGGATTTTTACCTGACGTATCGTGCTTATCTAGTCCACTACCATTCCCATCTAGTAATGATCTCCCAATACCATCTGCTAGTGGATTAAGATCATATGTGTGGTCAGAATCTGATAAGGCATATGCATTTGAGCATATGCAAGAATTATATTCTCAAATGGCTGGCATGAGCATGGATGGATTTTATATGCCAGTTTCGTTACGCGGAGCTACCGACGACGCTACCAAATCTGAAACCAACCCACTCTGGACAAATAAAGCTCGCCTACCAAGATTCTCAGTGGTACCTAAGATCGATGGATCATTTGATGACTTTGAAACACATAGAGCTTTGGATGCTGGAAATCCTGGTTCACCTATACCCACCAAAACTAGAGACGAAATGCCACCATTTCGACTGTTAGATGCTACTGATAATTCTGTTGGTGCTTATTTATTGCCTATTCATCAATACTATTTAAATCCTTATACTACTAAAGCTATCATAAATGCATGGGATGGTCGTAAAAATGGTAGTGATGCTGGATTTGTTATTTCTAGTATAGTTTTTGGATCTAAATTCGATGACTATCAAATTTCACACAATACTACTGGACCAACAATTAATAGCGATACAGATAGCGATGAGGATCTAAGACAAGCACAGACAAACTTTAGAGTGCCAGCATTAAGAGGTCCACTTGTATTGCAGGGGTGGGGATATGATACATCTGGTAAGCCTATTCCTAATAGTAATGATAACGAACACAATGCATTGTATGGGCAGTTTCGTCAAGATAAGTTAACAGATAAGTTTTTATATAATTGGTTAGAAAATCCTAGAACATGGCCGGTTGGTCCTATTGATTTACGTTTTGATAGAGAGCGTGGCGTTTGGACCTGTCCATCTCCCAATAAAATTGTTGTGGCTAGACTTAAAACGCATTTGTGTCCCAATGGTAGTGCAACAGCTCAACTATTAAATCCAGAATCTAATGGCATTAAATTTTATCATAAATATTTTATCTCAGGACCTGGTGGTGAAAATGTTAATTTGAGCATGGATCGTACTGAAATTACTGTGTATGATTTTATTGGTGAGAGTATACCAGCATGCTCTAAAGTTTATGTTTATTATGATGATAATAGATATATTGTATTACAAGCGGTATCATCATCACCATCCAAAGGAGATGTGGTTAGATTCAGAGCTATTAAATTTTGTAATCAGCCAGAATCATATTATGGAAATAATACGTGGGGGTCATATGCTGGGTATGGCGATAAATATTATAATTATCATCTTTATGGTGTGAGAATTGATTGTGATGGGGAAGCTATAGATAAAAATGGTGATAAGGCCACACAAAGCATTACTCAACAATTTTTAATAGATAATGCCGAAAATTGGCTAATTAAGATTAATGATAATGCTGGTAAATTTGGTCCATCCTTTGCTAAGTTTGAAAATTATGCTGATTGGAAAAGCAAGGGGGCCACAGGATATGGTACATTTATAGGTTCAATAGGTTCCTCATCAATATGCGCATCTCCTTCGGTATCTCCATCCGTAGTACCTTCAGCGTCTCCATCCGTAGCGCCTTCAGCATCGCCATCATGCTCGCTTGGTGTGCCAG